>AATN01000003.1_pt1 | contig 64219 bp, 55 predicted proteins | sample 270648 | NCBI WGS metagenome assembly AATN01 (sample SAMN02954269, study PRJNA17659) | bioreactor sludge metagenome | biome: terrestrial; feature: bioreactor; material: sludge; isolation source: Enhanced Biological Phosphorus Removal (EBPR) bioreactor sludge | place: Australia: Brisbane, Queensland
AGATCCTGCCTTTCCAGTGGTGGATACCGTGAGTGACTTCCTCCAAGTGCTCTCGGATGACGGATGAATCGGAGGAGGCCGTTTGATACGTGGCATGACTTCCCGTGCGGCTCACCAAGCGCAAGGCGACGGGGGCCAAAGGCTGACCATCCACATCACTCACTAACAAGCTGCTTTGCAGGTCGTAACCCACATCATGCTGATGGGTCATGGCATAGGTATCGGGTTTGTTGGCGTGTTTGTAGCTCAAGCGTGACCAGTCATGTACACACAGGGCATAAGCGTTACAACGCTGCCGCGCCGCTGTTTGTGCGGCTTCCGTCAACGGTTCTTGCAAGGTAGCCAAGGTAATCGATTCATTAGCATAAAAACGCCACGCCGCTTGAGTGCTGGCAAAACTGTCAATCTGATCGGGCAAGGCTTTCAGACCCGCGCTCAGCGCAGTTCCTGTTTTCATGTGTTCCGATACCAGGCGTTGGTAACGGGTGGATAGGCGCTTATCAACACCTTGAAGGCTTTTTTTGGATTCATCCCCCGATTATCAAGCAATCGGGGGGATTTGTGTAGATACTTATGATTTCGGGGGAAGGGCTGGGGATGGGGATGGGGATGGGGATGGGGATGGGGATGGGGGCAAAGGCAACAACAAACCCCGCAACAGTTCTAACACTTCCGTCAAATTCGCCTCATCCGCCAATAAGCTCTCTACATTATCCACCACGATCAAAACGCGCTGATTTTCCAGCTCACGTTGAATCGGCTGTAGCGCCTGTTTTAAATCTTTGTACTCAGCAACCGCGTAATAATCCCCCACTAACTGCTTACCCAGTGTGTCAAGGACTCCCCGCACATGGCGATTGTAGCCATCCTCCACACTAATAAACGCTGCTCGATCCACACGCCCACTCCGCACCAACCACCGCGCCAACTCCACCGCCAGCGTTGTCTTACCAATCCCACCCTGCCCTCGTAATACCGCATAGGGTTGTTGCTCCAATAAGCGCTCCACCTGCAATAGCTCCCGACTACGCCCAATAAAGGTATGCGTTGGCGTCTCAGGTAACAAACCAAACTGCAAAGCGCGTCGATGTGTATTCACCCGCTGCGCCATTTCCGAGGGTAAGGTCTGGAATAAAGCAGGGTCGTAGTGCTCTTGGTACAAAATCGGTACAAACCAATCTTTTAAATGCACATCACCCACACTCGGCTGCGCAAAGCGGAAGGTGTTACGCATTAAACTACTTTGCCCCTGTAACATCGCCGACGCCACGCGCTCACCCTGAGCTAAGGCTTGATAAAATGGCTCAACAAATTGCTGCGCTGTCACTACCAGCACACTATGGGTCATTGCCACAACAGAGCTAATCCCCTGCTGCAATAAGCTCGCCGCCACCGAATCGTTAGGATTTTTATCACTTTGCGCACTTTGACACGCCTCCAACACCACGAGAGGAATCCGATAATCACGCAATAATGCCGCCAATTTATCCGCATGGACTAAATCCATACGGCGCTGCTCCAGTTGCTTAGCATCTTCAGCCTTTTCAAAGCACAACGCCCCCAGCCCATAGTGCGCGTCATATACACCATGACCATCAAAATGCAGCACATGATAGGGTTCATTCGCTCGACTAGCCCGCTGCAATTCTTGCTCTAATGCCTCCACCGTAGCAGGCGATAATAAAGTCAATTGCACCAAGCTCCCCAAATTCTCTACGGCATTTACCAATGGCAAAGCACTCGCGCGATGGTCAATATAGCTCACACCTTTTTGTTCGGGGCGACTGGTGACTAATAAAATCCGAATAGGCAGATTGAGTTGCAAGGCTTCATGCTGTTTGTAATTCGGTAAGCGCCGCCGGACTCGAATCGGATATTTACCCTCGGCTAAATACCCCTCATTGTCATGCAATAATTCCCAAGGCACAGCTTGTAAGCGACTGGCTGCAATACGCGCTTGCTCTTGAGCCTCTAAGCTTTCGCTCTCCATCACCTCCGCACTGATTTGCACCGAAAAACGCCGATCTGCGTCTTTATGCTGATTCCATGCTTGAAGGACTTGGTGGCAATACTCTTTACCTAGTGTGGTTTGATAGAGTGCTTTACCCCATTGCGGCAATAATTTTTCTAACTGCTCCGCACGGGTGCGAAACACCCCCACAGCCCACTCGTGATAGTGCTCTAAATACCAGCTCAATTCCTCTAAGCCTTCCAACCCTTTAGCTGGAATCGGTAAGGTAAATTTAAACGTTTTAGTTTCAATAGGGCGCTCGGCTGGATTACTCGCATCAAAGATTAATTTAGCTTTAGCGCTGATTTGCTCCGTATGGTTGTCCAGTACTTGAATCGTAGGCTCGCTTAGCTCTAAACGTAATTCGACCAAGGGTTTAAGTTGAATAGCTTGCGCTACATTCATCTCATCCGGTAGACGCTCACCCAACGCCGCCAAAATACGCGGCATAGCCTCTTCAAGCTTACCCACACCTAGTTCAATCTTTTCACCCGCAGGTTCTTCACTGAAATAACGCTTTAAAGCTTTGGGTGTGATATTGGGGAGCATCAAGGGAATAATACGAAAATCAGCGTGTTCCTTAGCGACTTGCTCAGCTAATTTGATTTCAGCAAATACCCAATCAGAATTAATAGTTTCAGGACTAATCACTACTAACACATGCCTTGCACTACGAATGGCAGCTTCAATTTCAGGACGTAATTGATCGCCCCCGCACAAATTACGCGAATCTACCCATACCTTTAGACCTTGCGCTTCTAATTGCTCGCGTAACTGTTTGACAAAACCATCATCGGCAGACGCATGAGAGATAAAAATGTGCGAGTGAGGCGTCGACATGCAATACTCCTGAGCTGGGGATAAGCGGAGTATATCACTATCCTATACCTCATTATTCCGCTCATAAAACTGATCTAATCATTGCGCTCGGCTATATACTCGCTCTAGGAACTGTATTTAAATAATGCAATAAACGAACTGCAAACAAATCACCATACTAATGACCATGACACTGTGGTTTGAAGTTCTGCTAGATCATGTAGTTTAATTTTTACTAAACTAAGTGGATGAAATTTTAAATTTATTAAAATTAAAGACTGACGCACTATAGAGGCACTATAGCTATCTTGGAGAGATTGGTATGAACACAGCTAACTACTCGAATGCCTACTGGTTACCGTTTACCAGTAATCGTGCTTTTCACAAAGACCCACGTATCATTGTTGCGGCAGAAGACCGCTATTATCGAGATGATCGTGGACGTCGAATTTTTGATGGTTTATCAGGGCTTTGGACCTGTGGTTTAGGGCATGGCCAAGCAAAAATTAGTGAGGCGATTGCTAAACAAGCTCAAGAATTAGATTACTCTCCGGCTTTCAATTTCGCCCATCCTAAAGCCTTTGCCTTAGCTGAGCGGGTTACTGAATTTATGCCCGCCGGTTTGAAGCATGTCTTCTTTGGCTGTGGTGGTTCGGATGCCGTGGATAGCGCTTTAAAAATTGCCCGTGCTTATTGGCGTAAACAAGGCTTATCCTCTAAAACGCGCTTAATTGGGCGCGTCAAAGGTTATCACGGTGTAAATTTCGGCGGGATTAGCGTGGGTGGGATTGTTGGCAATCGCGCCCTTTATGGTCAAGGTATTGAAGCGGATCATTTACCGCATACGATGACCGCTACGAATACCTTTTCTAAAGGCCAACCAACCACTGGCGTAGAGCTAGCTAATGAACTGCTCAATATCATTGCCCTGCATGATGCCTCAAATATTGCAGCAGTGATTGTTGAACCCATGGCCGGTTCAGCCGGAGTGATTCCGCCACCGGTGGGTTATTTGCAGCGCCTCCGTGAAATCTGTACCCAGCATAATATCTTATTGATTTTCGATGAAGTGATTACTGCTTTTGGGCGGATGGGCGCGAAAACGGGCGCAGAAGCGTTTGGGGTAACGCCCGATATTCTTACCTTTGCTAAACAAGTCACCAATGGTGCACAGCCTTTAGGTGGGGTAGTGGTTAACGATACCATTTACCAATGCTTTATGGAAAAAAGCGGTGCTGAGCACATGATTGAGCTGCCGCACGGTTATACTTATTCAGGCCACCCTATTGCTTGTGCTGCAGGCTTAGCAGCGCTGGATCTTTTGGAAAGTGAGCAGATGATCGAGCGCGTTAAAGCGGCTGCACCTATCTTTGCAGAAGCTTGGCACGGTCTAAAAGGCTTACCGTATGTCACTGATATTCGTAACTATGGTTTAGCGGGTGGGTTAACTCTACAAGCCCGTGACGGCGATGCCGTAGTCAGACCGTTTGAAGTGATGAAAAAATGTTGGGAAAAAGGTTTCTATGTACGCAGCGGTGGCGACACGGTGCAATTAGGCTTGCCTTTTACTGTCGAGCCGAAAGAAATTGATGCTTTAGTCAATGCCATTGGCGAATCGATTCAGGAGTTAAATTAAATGAGCCAAGCCATGCAGAAAACTGTGGGACATTTAATCAATGGCGAATTACGCGAAGAAACAGGTCGCACCCAGCCCGTCTACAACCCATCCACGGGTGAAGTCAGTAAACAGGTCGCCTTAGCCTCGAAAGCAACGGTGGAAGAAGCGATTGCTGCTGCACAAGCGGCCTTCCCCGCATGGCGTGAGACCCCACCGGCTAAACGGGCACGGGTGATGTTTAAATTTAAAGAGTTACTCGAGCAAAATGCTAAAGCGATCAATCAATTAATTGGTGAAGAGCATGGCAAGATTGCTCATGATGCAGGGGGTGAATTACAGCGTGGGATCGAGAATGTCGAATACGCTTGCTATGCGCCCGAATTATTGAAGGGTGAGCACAGCCGAAATACTGGTCCTGGGATTGATTCATGGAGTGAGTTCCAACCCCTCGGTGTAGTGGCTGGCATTACTCCCTTTAACTTTCCTGCGATGGTTCCTTTATGGATGTATCCCGCCGCTATTGTCTGCGGCAATACCTTCGTACTGAAGCCTTCTGAACGCGACCCCAGCTCTACCCTGTTAATTGCGCAACTAGCGCATGAAGCTGGCTTGCCTGCGGGTGTGCTAAACGTGGTGAATGGTGATAAGGAAGCCGTCGATACCTTGCTACACGATCCCCGTGTGCAAGCAGTGAGCTTTGTAGGTTCGACCCCGATTGCTGAGTATATTTACTCGACCGCTACAAAAAATGGTAAGCGTTGCCAAGCACTGGGTGGTGCGAAAAACCACGCGATTGTTTTAGAAGATGCCGATATGGACAATGCGGTCGCACAATTGGTCGGTGCAGCTTTTGGTTCTTCGGGAGAGCGGTGCATGGCTTTATCGGTTGCGGTAGCCGTGGGTGATAAGGCGGCTAATTCACTGGTTGAAAAAATGACGGCCGCGATGCAAAACCTGAAAACTGGAGCTTACTCGGACAGCAGTAATGACTTTGGCCCCCTGATCACCAAAGCCCACCAAGAAAAAGTGAAGGGCTATATTGATAGCGCAGAGCAAGATGGCGCGAAGATTGTAGTCGATGGCCGCCAAGTCAAAGTCCCCGGCTTTGAGCAGGGTTTCTTTGTCGGTGCGACCTTAATTGATCATGTCAAACCCAGCATGATTAGTTATAAGGAAGAAATCTTTGGCCCTGTATTGCAAGTGGTACGCGTGAACACTATGGAAGCAGCCATGCAGTTGATCAATGATCACGAGTACGGCAATGGGACTTGTATCTTTACCCGTGATGGGGAGGCCGCCCGTTACTTCTCAGATCATATTCAGGTCGGAATGGTAGGGATTAATGTGCCTTTGCCCGTGCCCGTGTCTTATCACAGTTTTGGCGGATGGAAGCGCTCCTTGTTTGGGGATTTATCGGCGTATGGCCCTGATAGCGTGCGCTTTTATACCCGTCGCAAGACCATCACTCAGCGCTGGCCATCCTCGGCGGTGCGCGAAAAAGTACAGTTCGCTTTCCCGTCATAATCTATGCTTAAAGGCCAACTCAGTGATAGTAGTTTAAGGCTGTTACGCATCTACAAAACCGTCGTCGAATGCGGCGGTTTTGCAGCGGCAGAAGCAGAATTAAATATCAGTCGCTCGGCGATTAGCTTGGCAATGTCTGATCTAGAGCAACGTTTAGGCTTGCGTCTTTGTCAGCGTGGGCGCACGGGTTTTGCGCTCACGGATGAGGGGGCGAAAGTCTATGATTCTACCTTGCAACTCTTGGGCTCGATGGAAACCTTTCGTACCCAAGTCAACGAACTCCACAATCACCTACGCGGTGAGCTGAATATTGGCATCACTGATAATCTCGTCACCATGCCGTATATGCGGATCACGGATTCTTTAAAAAGCCTGCATACCTTAGGCCCCTCAGTTAAAATCAATATCCGCATGCTTCCCTCCAAAGATATTGAACTAGAAGTCTTAGATGGGCGCTTACATATTGGTGCAGTACCTGAGCTACGCCCGTTGACAGGTTTAAATTACCTGCCGCTCTATGACGAATTATCGTGTTTGTATTGCAGCGCTGAACATCCATTGTTTGACTTCGATCAGCAACAATTGGATCGGAAAATTCTCAGCCAACAAGCCGCCGTTTTGCCAGCCTACGCGCAAACAGTCGCGGTGAAAGAATTGATGCGTGATTTAAAACCGGCAGCGAGTTCCACCGACCGTGAAGGAATCGCTTTTCTGATTCTCACCGGCCAATATATAGGTTATCTACCCACCCATTATGCACAACGCTGGGTCAATGAAGGTCGGATGCGGGCGCTCCTACCCGCAGAACTTAATTACAGCACGGCTTATGCGATTATTACGCGTAAAGGTGCACGCTCGAATCTGGTCGTAAAAACCTTCATTGAACAACTTCTAAAAACTTCAATTCTGTGAATTAGAAAAAAACTATGCCACTACAACAGGCTGCACACTGGCTCGGCCAACACGCGATCCACAAGCCTATATTTACCCCATTGGCAGGTTACACCAACCATGTATTCCTAGTTGAAGCAGAAAACTATCCCAAACGCTCAATTATTCGCATCGCCAATCGGAACTTAGCGGCTGGACTTTGCCCCTTAGCACAACACTTCCAGCATGTGATTCGGCTGCATCAAGACGCAGTAGCGCTTAAATTAGCACCGGAGTTGTTAGGTTTTGATGATCAGCTTGGAATCATGTGGCTAGCTTATGCGGGTGAACGACGTGCCTTACAAGTCACGGATTTTGCAGAACTACGCGAGCGCTTAGCATACTTACATACGAGTGGCTTAGACTGGCGCTCGCCCGACCAAGCCGACCTCAATGGAGTCAGCTTACAACATTTGCATAGCCTACAAACCGCTACAAATCCTCAAGTCAGCCAAACGGCTGTGAAACTAATTCAACTAGCGACTAAACGCGGCTATGCTCAATATCCGCTTAAGCCGGTACACAGTGACTTGAATCCGGGCAATTGCTTACACGACGGTCGGCGTTGGTGGTTAATTGACTGGGATTATGCGCGACTTATGGTAGCCGAATGGGATTATGCCAGTTTAATCGTGGAACATGGTTGGAAGCAGGCTCAAGCCCAACTCCTCGTCCCACACATTCCCTTGCCCGATCTAGCTTGGTTCTGTGCGAACTTTGCCTTATTGAGTTGGGATTGGCATGTGCAGCGTGGTACAACTCAAGTGATCAAGAAACAGGAAACAACTTCTTATTGGTTCAACTTATGTCATAAACCTATTCATAGTTAGGAATCGATCTAAGTAGAATACTTAGCTGCTGTTGGCCTAGATTTACTCACTTAGAGTTTAGTAGAAGAAAAAGACTTACGGCTTGAAAAGTAAGCGGCCTTAATTGAAGATGGCTTTGTTTTTATTATTATCTAAACATTACGCTTAGGATGAAATCATGCGCCTATTACTGCTTTCTTTGTTTTTAGTCGCTAGTCTCGCTAGCTCTTTCACCTACGCTGAAGCCAGTAAGATTCAAGTCACTTATGCCAAACCGAAAAGCAAAATCGAAGCTACAAATTTAGAATTACTGCAAGCATCAGAGGTAATACAAGTATTTACTGAGTTGGTTGACAGCGAGTTCAAGCTCAAATACCCGATTAAAGTGCGCTTTGGTGCGGATGATGGGCCACTGTATGACCCTGAAAGTCATGAACTGATGATACCTTATGGTTTTTTAGAAGAAGCTCAGCAGCGTTTTGCTAAAGCTAAATATGAAAAAACTGGCGTGAGTGTTGAAGATGCTACTTTGGATGCTGTGCAGCACACCTTATTCCACGAATTAGCCCATGCTTTGATCGCAATGTATGACTTGCCGATTGTAGGCAAGGAAGAGGATGCTGCAGATAATTTAGCAACGGTATTGTTGATTGAATACCTAGAAGAAGGGGCGGAAGTAGCGATTAGTGCAGCGGATTTATTCGATTTAGAAGGTGAGGATGTACAAGAATTAGCTGAAGCTGATTTTTGGGATGAACATAGCCTTGATGCACAACGCTATTACACTACGATGTGTCATGTGTATGGCAGTGACCCGAAAAACTACCAAGATGTAAAAACTGATGCGGGATTCGATAAAGAACGTGCCGAAACCTGTAGCGACGAATATGCATTAGTGCGGGAAAATTGGTTTAAACTGCTAAAACCGCTTATGAAAAATCCGGCTTAAAACGCTTAGCGTCTTTATAGCTTTATCAGGTCTAGTTAAAAACAGATAAATTGCCTATTAATTTATCTGTTTACTCAGTGGTTTAATGCTAAAACTCCTTTGCCCAGCTTAGCTGTCATATTGAGCGTAACTGAGATTTACCGTCAACTTTTAACTAGATTAAGCTTTTAAACCGTCAAATACCGCTGAATCAAATTCTCATCCAATTCACCCATCGCACCCTGCGCCACTTGTCGCCCACGCTCTAAAATACAAAACCGATCCCCAACTTTTCTAGCAAATGGCAACTTCTGCTCTACCAGCAAAACGGTTAAGCCAATGTCTTCGTTGAGTTTACGGATAATATCACCGATTTCTTGCACGATATTGGGCTGAATGCCTTCAGTGGGTTCGTCAAGGATAAGGAGTTTTGGATCGAGTACCAACGCACGCCCGATAGCTAATTGCTGTTGCTGGCCACCGGATAAGTCACCACCCCGTCGGTTGAGCATTTGCTTCAATACGGGAAATAATTCAAAGATAAACGGGGGAATACTACGCACTTTATCACGGCGTGCAGGCAAGCCAATGAGCAGATTTTCTTCCACCGTTAACAGTGGAAAAATCTGTCGACCTTGTGGTACATAACCAATGCCCAGATTAGCACGCTTTTCAGCATCGACGCTTACCAGATTCTGGCCTTGATAAGCAATCGCACCATTACGCACTTTCAGCAAGCCCATAATACATTGCAGCAGAGTGGTTTTACCTACACCATTCCTCCCCATGAGCACCGTCACTTCACCTTCGGGCACGTGCAGATTCAAATCCCAAAGGGTGTGACTTTCGCCGTAAAATTGGTTGAGCTGATCGACCTTGAGCATTTATTCCCCCAAATACACTTCAACCACCCGTGGGTTCTGTTGCACTTCATCCATTGAGCCTTCTGCAAGTACACTGCCTTGGTGCAGTACTGTGACTTTATTCGCGATTGAGCGCACAAACTCCATATCGTGCTCGACCACCACCACTGAATGCTTGCCTGCTAAGGATTTTAGTAGCTCAGCCGTGCGATCCATCTCCTGATGAGTCATGCCAGCCACCGGTTCATCGACCAATAATAAATACGGTTTTTGCACTAAGAGCATACCAATTTCCAACCACTGCTTTTGCCCATGTGACAAAGCACCTGCCTGTTTATGGTAATGCTCAGTTAAACCAATGGTTTGCAGAGTTTCATCCATCAAGGTCTTTTGCTCAGCAGTCAATTTAGCCCGCAGACTAAACCACACGCGCTTATCACCCTTCATCGCGAGTTCCAAATTCTCCGCAACACTATGGGATTCAAATACAGTGGGTTTTTGGAACTTGCGCCCAATGCCTGCATTAGCAATTTCGGGTTCACTTAGTTTCAATAAATCAATGGTTTGGCCAAAGAAAGCTTTGCCACTATCCGGTTTAGTTTTACCCGTGATAATGTCCATCATGGTCGTTTTGCCCGCACCATTCGGACCAATAATGCAGCGCAATTCACCCGCATCGATATACAGATTCAAGTCATTAATCGCCTTGAAACCATCGAAGCTTACATTTAAGCCTTCCAAATACAGAATGGCTTTATGACTGGTATCTAATGCACCTTCGCGATAAAAATGCGCGCCTTCGCCTTCACTCATGCTGCCACCTCGCGTTTACGCCCAAAACTTGTTTTTAAGCCAGCCCATACTCCCGCTAAACCCCGTGGCAAATACAAAGTCACTAGCACAAATAAAGCACCCAGCATAAAGAGCCATGATTCAGGCATTAAGCCCGTGAACAGCGTTTTGGCGTAATTGACTAAAATCGCGCCCAAGACTGCACCATATAAAGTCGCACGTCCTCCCATTGCGACCCAAATCACAATCTCGATAGAGTTTAACGGTGAGAACTCACTCGGATTAATAATCCCCACTTGCGGCACATAGAGAGCACCTGCAACCCCCGCCAGCATGGCGGAAAAGGTAAAAATCCAGACTTTATAATTTTCAACTTTGTAACCGACAAAACGAGTACGACTTTCTGCATCACGAATGGCAACTGTCACTCGCCCAAGCTTAGAATTAATAATCACTCGACAGAGCAAATAGCCAATGGCGAGCGCCAGACCTGAACCGATAAATAAGGCTATCCGGGTATAATCGGATTGCAAGCTGAAACCGAGCATATCTTTAAAATCAGTTAAGCCGTTATTGCCACCAAAACCCATTTCATTCCGCAAAAACGCCCACATCAGTGCATAGGTCATGGCTTGGGTCATAATGGATAAATACACGCCCGTAACCCGTGAACGGAAAGCCAACCAGCCAAACACAAAGGCTAATAAACCGGGTACGAACAGCACCATCAGCATGGCAAACCAGAACATATCAAAGCCCTGCCAAAACCATGGCAGCTCTTTCCAATTCAGAAATACCATAAAGTCGGGTAATTCTGGATTGCCATAGACACCACGATCCCCAATTTGACGCATTAAATACATGCCCATCGCATAACCACCGAGCGCGAAAAATGCACCATGCCCAAGGCTTAAGATACCTAAATAGCCCCAAACCAAATCAACCGCGACTGCTAATAAGGCATAAGTTAAATACTTACCCATCAAGGTGACTAAATAAGTGGGTACATGGAGTGGACTCGTATCAAGCAACGGCTAAATTCAAAAGCGGTACGACGATTAATACCGCAGCCAAGACCGCTAGCATGATTTGCCCACCACGATCATTTTTCAGGATTTGACTAATAAACATGGCTTAATCCCCTGCAGCACGGCCTTTTTGCGGGAATAAGCCGCGTGGGCGCTTTTGAATAAATAGAATAATGAATACTAGTACCAGAATTTTTGCGAGCACCGCACCCGCCCAAGGCTCTAAAAATTTATTAATCACCCCCAGCGATAAGCCTGCCACCAAGGTTCCCCATAAATTACCGACCCCACCGAAAACCACCACCATGAAGGAGTCGATAATATAACTCTGGCCTAAATTCGGGCCGACATTCGTAAGCTGACTTAAAGCCACCCCCGCTACACCCGCAATCCCTGAGCCTAAGCCAAAGGTCAAGGCATCCACTCGTGCTGAACGTACCCCCATCGCCCGTGCCATCGCCCGGTTTTGCGACACGGCTCGTACTTGCAAACCAAGATTAGTGTTACGCAATACGAAGTACAAAATGGCAAACACTAATAAACTGAAGGCCAGAATATACAGGCGGTTATAGGTCAATGAGAGCACACTATTAATCTCTAGCGAGCCTGACATCCAGCTAGGATTAGAAACTGGAACGTTTTGGGGCGAAACCACCGTGCGCACTAACTGCTGCAGGATTAGACTAATCCCGAAGGTCGCCAGCAGGGTTTCCAAGGGACGACCATAGAGATACCGAATCACGGTGCGCTCAATCAAAATCCCCATTAAACCAGACACAATAAACGCGGCAGGAATGGCCAAGAATAATGAGTAATCAAGATAATTCGGCATGAGCTTCTGAATGAAGTAAGTCGTGTAAGCGCCCAGCATAATCAACTCACCATGCGCCATATTGATCACGCCCATCACACCAAAAGTAATCGCCAAACCAATGGCAGCGAGTACCAATACTGAGCCAAGACTTAGCCCAAAAAATAGGGTTTCCAGTTGCCCGTTTAAGATGACTTTACTCTCAATACTGCGCAAAGTGCTTTGTGCAGCTTTGGCAATTTCGGTGTCAGTATCACTGGTCAAACTCGCAAGCTTGTTGCGGACAATAGGATTAAGATTGCCTTCTAAGGCTTTGAGTGCAGTTAATTTTGCTGCTTGTTCACTGCTATTCAAAGCAGCCAATTGCAGGGCTACATTAAGTACATCTTTAACCTGTGGGTCAGTTTCTTTGCCTAAAAGCTCTTGCAATTGTGGAAGTTGTTCAGGGGTAACGGTTTCTAATAAACCAGTGGCTGAAGCTAAGCGTACTTTGGGATCAGGGCTAGATAAACTTAGGCCACCAATTTTACTACGTAGAAGTTTACGCAAGGTATTATTAATAGGAATTTTACGATAATCGTCTTTATTTACCGTACTTAAAGTTTGACCCGTGCTGACATCAAGGGGCGTGCTATCAACAATGATCGCCAAGCTATCATTTTGTTTATGTTGGTAAAGTTGGCCTTCGAGTAAGGCTTTCAAGGCTACTGGGGCTTGCGGGTCAGAACTGTTAGCAAGTAGATCGACGGCTTCACGGGTTTTGTCGAAACTGGACTGTTTAAAAAGACTGCTGGCTTGACTCCAAATAGGATTAGTTTCAGCCCAAGCAGCAGATATACTAAAAAATAAAAGGATTAAAACAACACCGATACGGTTGAGTGACTTGGCTAACATGCGCTTACCTTGCAGAAAAGAGGACGCCTGCGACCGCTAGAACATGATATGCAGACGCCCTCAGGTTGCGTGTGGATCAGGAAATTATTGTTGGCTCATTACTCATATTTCTGACCTGAACATTTCTTTGTTTCTGTATTGTAATTACCGCAAGGTTTACCATCGGTTTCTTTGCCAGTCCAATCGGCTACAAGAGGCTTGGAGTCGGGTAAGAAATCAGACCATGCGTCGCCTGCGACTTCAGGCGTTTTTGACACCACTTCAAACTGACCATTCTCTTGGATCTCGCCAATCAAAACAGGTTTGGTTAAGTGGTGATTGGGCAGCATCTTGGCGGTGCCACCGGTGAGATTAGGAACCTCTAAACCGATCATAGCTTCGGCCACTTTATCAGTATCAGTAGTCCCGGCTTTTTCTAAGGCTTTAATCCACATATTGAAGCCAATCACATGCGCTTCCATCGGGTCATTCGTCACACGCTTAGGATTTTTGGTGTATTCCTGCCATTTAGTGATGAACTCTTTATTGGCTGGATTATCCACACTCATAAAATAGTTCCACGCAGCTAAATGTCCTACCAAAGGTTTAGTATCAATCCCAGATAACTCTTCTTCGCCGACCGAGAAGGCCACAACAGGAATCGATTCCGCCGTAATACCTTGATTACCTAATTCTTTATAGAAAGGTACGTTCGCATCACCATTAATGGTTGAGACAACGGCTGTTTTCTTGCCTTCACCCCCGAACTTTTTAATATCCGCGACAATTGACTGCCAATCAGAGTGACCAAATGGTGTGTAATTAATCATGATGTCTTTTTCATCGACACCTTTAGACTTTAAATAAGCTTCAAGAATTTTATTAGTAGTGCGTGGATACACATAATCTGTGCCTGCTAATACCCAACGCTTTACCTCCAAATCCTTCATTAAATAATCAACGGCAGGAATCGCTTGTTGATTCGGCGCAGCCCCCGTATAGAACACATTTTTGGAAGATTCTTCACCTTCATATTGCACGGGGTAAAACAATAAACTGTTTTTCTCCTCGAACACAGGTAAGACTGATTTACGTGAGACCGAAGTCCAGCAACCGAAAGTAGCGGCAACTTTGTCTTTTTCGATAAGATCACGAGCTTTTTCTGCGAATAAGGGCCAATTCGAGGCTGGGTCAACCACAACGGCTTCAAGTTTCTTACCTAGCACCCCACCTTTTTTATTCTGCTCATCAATCAGCATAAGCATAGTGTCTTTTAAGGTAGTTTCACTGATGGCCATCGTGCCGGAGAGCGAATGCAGGACACCGACTTTGATGGTGTCGTCCGCAGCTAAGCTTAAGCTGCTCCACGCTAGCGCTGCTGCAGTACCTGCCGCTAGTAAAGTCTTTTTCAGCTTATTGTTCAATAACATAGGTAACAGGTCTCCTTGTAGATCAGGTCAGAGAGGAAAGGTCTGTTACCTGTATAGCAATTGCTGTGCCAGCTACAACTAAACGTGGAAATTATCGGTTTGAGATGAATTAAGAAGTTTATTAACCAAGGTTTTGAGCTATTTCATACCTAGGGTAGAAGCAGGATGGTGCATCCACGACCTTTTATAGTGCACAATAGCTCGCCCCCTTTATTGCAAGTGTTTAGGCTTGCTCTGCGCTTTTCTGGGTTTAGGCGACTGCTCACCCGCTGAAGCAGCAGCCAATAAACGCCCTGGTACATCACCAAAGATTTCTGCAAGTAAAGCGGTCGAGGTGGCACGAAGCGACTCACGACTTAAAGTGCGCGGCGCGAGCAAGACCTCTTGAGTGAAAGAGCGGTTGGTATAGAGTAAATGCTGTGGCTCTGAGTTAAAGGCGCGCAAACTAATCCGCGCAATATGTCCCAAATTAATACCGCGCCCATCATCAAAAACTAACATATGTGGGTAAAGTTGTTTATAAGGGTCAGGTTTTGGGAAATCGACGATAGCTAATAAGGTCAGAGGCGTACTAGACCATTTCACGCCCAGATTAATCGCTGTTAGATTGATCTCCACCAGATATACTGGGGAGCCAATCGAGTTTTTTAAGCGCTCTAGAAACTGAAAATATTCAGGAGATGGCCATAAGCCGTCTATTGTTTCTATGAAGTCATCTGTATCAGCCACCGTGCGTCCCCCAATATTGCTTAGTTATCGTTCAATTTATAGCAAGCCTCTAGTGCTATGATAGTTTTTTCTATCCATAAGACAGGCAGTCAATAGGTAAGTTATGACACAGGATGTACGGTTAGAGCAACTCACAGAATGGGTAAATACCCTTCCCGCTTGGCAAGGCGCAAACCTTGCTCCCGCTTCTGCTGATGCTAGTTTCCGCCGCTATTTCCGCGTGAGTAAAGACGGCAACACTGCGATTGCTATGGATGCGCCGGCCGACAAAGAAAACTGTGCTCCGTTTGTGGATATTACCGCACGCCTTCATAATGCTGCTGTCGCTGCTCCCGAAATCTACGCGCAGAATCTACTCGATGGCTTTTTATTGCTGGAAGATTTCGGCAATGAGCCACTATTGAAAGCTTTAGATCCCGTAAATGCTGACTACTTATATGAATCAGCCATGGATACTTTGCTGCGCGTACAACAAGCCGATGTCGAAGGCCTGCCCGAATACAGCACTGAATTCTTGCGCCGCGAAGTGGATTTAATGCCCGAATGGTTTTTGCAAAAGCACTTAGGGTTAGCACCTGAAGATATACCTTTCAAGCTGATTGAAACAACCTTCAATAACCTGATTGAAGCGGTTTTAGAGCAACCTGTAGCCTTTGTGCATCGCGATTATCATTCGCGCAATCTGATGCTTGCTCACGCTAATAGACTAGGTGTGATTGATTATCAGGATGCAGTGTGGGGGCCGATTACTTATGACCTTGTATCTTTACTACGTGATTGTTATGTGGTCTGGCCGCAGCAGCGAGTGAAACGTTGGGCGCTAGCCTTCCACAAAGAAGCTATTGCTGAAGGCGTTTTGCCGCCTGTGGATGAAGTCTCCTTTATGCGCTGGTTTGATTTGATGGGCTTGCAGCGCCACCTTAAAGTTTTGGGGATTTTCTCGCGTCTTAATCATCGTGACGGCAAAGCTGGCTACTTAAAAGACCTGCCACTGACTTTAAGTTATGTGCTGAGCATTGGCTCCCAGCATCCAGAAACCTGCCGTTTAGTTGAATGGATGCGACAAGCACGGATTCCTGAACGGATTGGCACTGTAGATATTCCTGCTTAAAACGATGAAAGCGATGATTCTTGCTGCGGGTTTAGGCACAAGGATGCGCCCGCTCACCGACCATACGCCTAAGCCACTACTTAAGGCGGGAGGCAAACCGCTGATTGTCTGGCATTTGGAAAACTTAGCAGCGGCTGGTTTTAAAGAAGTCATCATCAATATTGCTTGGTTGGGCTGGCAGATTCCTGAGGCCTTAGGTGATGGAACCCGATGGGGTTTAAAGTTGCATTATTCAGATGAACAAGCCGAAACCGCTTTAGAAACTGCCGGTGGCATTATTAAAGCCCTTCCCTTACTTGGCTCAGAGCCTTTTCTAGTCGTGAATGGGGATGTATGGTGTGATTATGCTTGTTTGCCGCAGACACTTGCATCACATACCTTAGCGCATCTGATTTTGGTAGATAACCCTGAGCATCATCCTATGGGGGATTTTGCTCTACACGCAGGACGGGCGCGCAATACGGGTGAAAGCAAACTCACTTTTAGTGGAATTGGCTATTACCATCCTGCGTTATTTGCAGGCTTAGCTTATGGCAAACGTGCACTTGGCACCGTATTACGTGCAGCTATCGATCAGGACTTGGTGAGTGCTGAGCATTATCAGGGTGTCTGGCTAGATATAGGTACACCCGAACGCTTAGCACAACTCGATCAAAGTATTAACGCTGCTGTATATGCCATGCTGCCCACATTAAGGCACCACCTAAGAGAGTAAACCCACAACCTAAGATTAAGGATAGGTTGAAATTACCTTGTTGCTCGGCCATCCAACCTGCAAACGCAGGGCCTAAGATTTGTGCAACTCCAAAGCAAGCCGTCAAAATTCCCATCAATTGCGTTGGTTTAGAGCCACCTAAACGCCCGCCGTAGACTAAAACCATTGAGACAATGCCCATAAAAGTGCTACCAAATAGCAAAGCACCGATGAGCGCTGCAACAATCGAGTCACTCAAAACCGGCAAAATAATTCCCACCGCTTGAATCAAATAAGCAGCAATTAAGGCTGGAAACTCGCCGATGCGTTGAGCGACACGCGCCCAAATCCAACACGAAGGAATAGCCGCTAACCCAACCACCACCCAAGCATAATCCCCCAACTGTGGTAAAGCCGTACTATGTTGAAGAATCGACACCAAGAAAGTTGCACTAATCACATAGCCAATCCCTTCGCAGAAATAAGCTAAAGCGACCAAACTAATCAAAAGCTTAAAAGAGTGTTGTGGAACAGCAGCAGCAATCGCCGCCTTTTTATGCGGATTTAAATACCATTGATTGAAAAGCAGAGCCGGTAAACCCAACACGAGAATGAGTAGACCGCTACTAATCCATAAACCCTCCCAACTTTGCCATTGCTTTAGAATCAACACCCACAGTGCTCCCAAAGCTAAACCTAAGCCCACACCTGAGAAGTGAATGCCTAAAGCAGTAGCCGTATGTTTAGGTGAAATCGCCAGCATCATTAACCCTGATCCCAAAACCATCCCACCAGCACTAGCTAAGCCACTCAAAAAGCGCAGCGCCAACCACACTGCATCTTGTTGAATCAAGCCCATACCCATATTCGTCAAGACTGCGAGTGCAATGCTAAGTTTAAACAGTAGGCGTTTAGTAGCAATCGAGTGCACAAAGATCGCCGCTAGCGCTCCACAGAGATAGCCAATATAATTCACCGAAGCTAATACCCCAGACCAATCATCACCGAAACCCAAATCAACCTGCATTAAAGGTAGCAACGGTGTATAAATAAAGCGTGGCATCCCAAAGGCAGTAATCAAACCCAAAATGCCAACAGCAATAGACCAACGCTCCTGACGGCTTAACGGCTCAGTAGTGTGCATAGATGAATATCGAGATGAGAAAACCCTAGCCTAACACGCTGATCGTTAAATTCCAGCCTATCAACACTCTGTTAATTTCTGGCCTATACTTTGCGCGAGAAGATACTAAGAACAGGGTTAAAAACCTAAGGATAGAAATGTGAAACCACGGTTTATGAATAACAAGATGTTTCTTTGGTTTGTGGATTTTCGCCATGCGATGGTCTGGCTACGCACTTGGTATTTCCGCAAAGTGTATGGAATGCAACTACACCCTAGTGTGCGTATTTCTTTCAAATCGAATGTGGATAAAACCAACCCGAAAGGCGTGATTATTGACCAAGATACAGTGATTGCTTTCAATGTCATTATTCTCGCGCATGATTGGGCCACGGAGCGTTACGGCGCACACAATAATATTCAAACCAAAATCGGCAAAAACTGCTTTGTGGGTTGTGGCTCCATCATTATGCCGGGAGTAACGATTGGTGATGAAGTGGTGATTGCTTCGGGTAGTGTCGTGACTAAGGATATTCCTTCACACTCGTTAGTGGGTGGTAATCCAGCAAAAGTCATTCGTTCAGGGATTCGTACCAAATCCTATGGGCGCTTACTTCCGGAAAGTAAACTGCCAGCGGATACCAACAGTCCTGAACTCGTCAACGCGACCTAAAACGCTGGCAAGAAATAAGACCGATTCAAACTTACTCCATAAATACGACCTGCACGGGCCAGCTTAAGCTCTGCCCGTCTTTGCTCATCCAGAATCTGCCAAATTCGATGTGAGCTTACCTCACGGGTATTGTGTCCATTCACTTCCAAGATACTATCGCCAACTTGAATACCCATCCGTGCGGCTGGGCTATTGGGTAAAACCACTTCAATCACATTATTCGCTGCCAGCAGAAAACCAAACTGACCGGGTAATACATCTGAGTCTTGGCTAGCACTCAGTAGTAAATGTTGGCTAGGAAAATCGAAGGTGAGAACCTGACCGGTAAAAATCGCATTACCAATACTGCCATCTAAATCTTGGAAACCATGAGTACGCATCGGTAACGAAACAGGTACTTGGCGGGTTTGCCATGAGCCGATATGTAGATTCGATAACAAGGCCAAACCAGTGGGCACACGCCCACCTAAATCCTCGACTTCAATAAAAGCTAAAGATGAACCGGGACGATACTCTCGGCGCGCATAGTGGGGAAACATCACCAAACCACCGGCATTACCCGTATCCAAAATAAACTCTCCCACACGTCCACTCATCACATTTAACGATGCTACTGGCAATCCACCCATTAAGCGGAAGGGAATCAGGCTATGCGGTTGCTGATACTTAGGAACATATTGGGAGAAAATTGCAGTATGTCGGCCAAAATCGAGAGAAACGATTAGGCGATTCAGCGCCGGCATGCCTAATACACCATCAATCACCAAGCCATCAGCCGCCGAGACTAAACCTAAATTCACTGCGGCTGCGCTTTGATTCTCTAGATCAACCGCACCAATTTGCATCAGTGGTAAACGGTAATAACCAGTGAGTTGCTTGCCAGCAATAGTGGAAACCTCACTGCTCGCGGCTGCGGACAAACGCAGCTCTCGTGCTAGACGCGGTGACACCAAGTTATGTGAAGAGCCTGTATCTACTAGCCACCAAGTCTTACGCCCTGCAATGATCACGGGTACTGCGGGCAGGCCACCCAAATCACTGGTATACAAGAGCTGCATGGGGACTGCACTGACATTTCCTGCTTGGAACTCAGGAATTTTAGGAGCTGGTAAACGACTGCAAGCAGTCAAGAACAGCAGGCAAATAGCCCCAATCAACATCCACGAAAGGTAATCTCTACTTATAGTTTTCATGCCTGCCTGTAAGAATTGAGCTAGCTTTTAGATAGGGCATCATAGCAAACAGTGCTAAAACTTAAAATTAATGGGTGGTCTAGCTCTCAATACCGTTTATTAACTTATAGTGGCCAATACGCCGCCCTGCTTGCTGCACATACAAAATGAAATCGGTGGATTTAGAGCGTTTTGTTAAAACTGTGGCACAAGGCTGATGAATTATGCTCCTGATAAATCACTATTTTTAAGTGTGATCGTGGCTACGATTGATACACCGCTGGAAGTTAAACCCCTTGCGCATGTGAATCTGGAATCTAAAGCATCTTGGTATCAGACTTATGCAGGGATTCCAAGTTTTCAGGCGTTGCCGGAGAATTTGTTGGGTTAGAAATGCAGGTGATTGTAAGTTGAACACTTGTCCTGTTTAGTGCTAATAAAAGCCATCAATCAATGTCACTGACTATAAGTATCTAACAGACTTGACTCTTACCACGCGATAATGTCATCTAATTTAATGAATGGCATTTTCAGCCAAATCAGTTAAAATCAGTCATTATATCTAATCAATGGCAATCTAATATGACTATCTTAACCGCTAGTGTTTCCCAAGGTGGCCGCATCGTTTTACCGCTAGAAATACGTCAAAAGCTTGGTATCGAGGTGGGGGATGAGGTTCTTTTAGAGTGGCTTGAGGACAGCGCTGAACTACGCTTGATGACCCACAAAATGCGCCTGCAAAAAGCTAAAAAATTGGTGCAGCAATACATAAAACTAGATACCTCGGTCGTCGATGAACTTATCGCTGAGCGGCGTGAGGCTGCCAAATATGAGTAAAGTTGTTTTAGATACCTCAGCAATCTTAGCTTATTTATTTGATGAAACGGGCGCAGAACAGGTTGAGCCTATTTTGGAAGCCAATTTGGGCGTGATTAGCAGCGTCAACTATGCTGAGCTTGCGAGTAAGTTAGTCGATAAAGGGATGCCACTTGAGGTTGTTATCAGTGCCATTGAGAATCTTGAACTCACATTCGTAGCCCAAGATCAACAACAAGCACAGGTAAATGCTGAGTTACGCCCTTTGAGTAAAGCGTTTGGTTTATCGTTGGGAGATCGTGCGTGTTTGGCTTTGGGATTAGTGCAAAACTTGCCTGTGATGACGGCGGATAAGGTTTGGCGGGATGTGCCGAGTAAGGTTGTGGCACAAGTGATTCGCTGAAAAACACATTGCAATTAGCAGAAGACTTTATGAACCCCAAATACACAAGTAAACGACCAACTATTCCATCAGACATTAAAAGAACCATCGCAATTGAAAGTGGCCATGCTTGTGCAATTAAGGATTGTAGTGAGCACACATATAATGAATACCATCACATAGATGGTAATAGAGAAAATAACGCACCAGAAAATTTAATATACTTATGCGATAAGCATCACAAAATGGCTCATAGTGGAATGATTGATCGTATAGCGCTCAAAGAATATAAAAGAATAAATACAATCAAAAATCAAAACTACAATAACGACCCTAATAAAAATAATAATCCAAAAACAGCCTTAAGAATTTTAGCTTGTAATTTTATTGTTTCCTGCCATCTAATTGCTTTACAACATGGAGCAAAAATAAATGACGATAAAAGTTTTCTCGACTGCGACCATGATACAGTAGAAAAAATTACAAAAGCACTATTTAATTTAAACATCAACGAGAAAAGTGAATCCGTTATTAAGTTGGCATCATATGTAAAAAGCCATAAATCACAGCTAGAGGCAGCTTTGCCAATTGCCGCTCAAATAGATTTATCAGCACTTATTTGCTGGTCGGCATTTTTAACTCAAATTAATATAATTAATAGCAGTGATACGATAAACACATCAGCTATTTTCAACGCATTAGAAAGTTTAAGGTGCTTAGGTGAGTAAGAACACAACGAGTTACCAGACGACAAGCATATTTCTGATTTGTGCAAATACACCCGTCTGACAACTACATTAAACTCTACAATAAAGCATTAAAATTAAAGCCCCCTAAACCACACACCGCTCTACCAAATACGCCACCGAGCGATATTGCCGCCCACTATGCAGAGTCAAACCAATCTCACAAGTACGGCTATTACTAACCCCCTCATGGCAAGCTTCCGGCAATTGCTGTTTCAAACGTGCCAACGCTGTTGCATTTAATTCTGGTGTCATAAAGCCTTTATCGCCCCCAAAGCCACAACAGCCCTCTTCCTCCGGCTCAATCACTTGCGGAGCACAACGTTTGACTAATTCGCGTAAAACTTTATCCAAGCCCATTTTGCGGGCGCTACAGGTGATATGCAGAGCAATCGGCTCATCTTGCGGTTTTAATGTCAAATGTGGCAATAAAAATTCGTGGATAAAGCCTGCGGTTTCATAAAACTTCATCGGCTTTTTGGCAGACTCAATCAAACGCAAAGTACAGGGACTCGTGTCGCAAACAATCGGGTATTTACCCTGCTCGCTGGCCTCCCACAAGGCGGCCTCTAACTCATTCATCGCTGTGGCTGCCTGATCGGGTAAACCTTTACTCGCAAACGGCAAACCACAACATAAACCACTGGCCGCTTTGGGGGTAATAATTTCAAAACCGGCTTTTTGCATCAAGCTCTGCATGACTTCGGATAAATCACGGGTTTCAGAATCGCTCACTGCTGTCCCCATACTACGTGTCACACAAGCGGTAAAATAGACTGCTTTGCCATTAATGCCTTGTGCCTGAGGTAGTTCCGCTTTAGCACCGCGTGGCATCGCCTCGTGCCAAATCGGTGAACGCTCGCCGGTGAGTTTGCTAAAGCTTTGAGTAATGCGTGTGAAGTTTTGATGGCCGAACACCTTAGCTTTGAATGCTGCCGCATTCAGGCCAAAACGTGTCATAGCAGTAATTGGAGCAATATGGGTTTGCGCGTAAGTAGCGATTTTCTTAGCGGTAGCGCCGTTTTGCTCGGTTTTAAGTGCACGTACTAATTCGCCGGTATTAATCCCCACCGGACAGCGCGTGGAGCACAGTCCATCAATCGCGCAAGTTTCTAAACCTTGATAAGCAAAGATTTTATCCCAAGCCTGCAAGCCTGTCTCATCTTTACAGGTCTTGAGACGCGCATGCTCCCGCCATGCCACAATGCGTTGGCGTGGAGTCAAAGTCAAATTGCGAGAGGGGCAAACCGGCTCACAAAAACCACATTCAATACAACGGTCTACCAGCTCATGCGTCGCAGGCATCGGCTTGAGATTTTTAAGATGAATCGCCTGATCTTCATTCAAGACTACGCCCGGATTGAGCAGATTTTCGGGGTCGAATAAGCGCTTAATTTTCCACATTAACTGATAAGCATCATGCCCCCACTCCAACTCGACAAACGGCGCCATATTGCGTCCCGTGCCATGTTCGGCTTTAAGTGAGCCGCCATATTTCACTGCAACTAGTTGCGCCACATCGTCCATAAAGCCCGCATAACGATCCACTTCCGCTTGGGTGCTGAAATCCTGAGTAAATACAAAATGTAGATTGCCTTCCAAGGCATGCCCGAAAATCAGCGCTTCGCTGTAATGGTATTTGGCAAAAATTGCCTGCAACTCGCGCACCCCTGCCGCCAATTGCTCAATCGGGAAAGCTACATCTTCAATAATTACCGTCGTTCCGACTGGACGCACTGCACCGACCGCAGGAAATAAGCCTTTGCGCACACCCCAGAATTGCGCGTATTGCACAGGGTCTTGGGTGAATTCGGCAGGGAATAAAAGCGTTTGAGTGCTGAGTATAGTTTGCACTTCAGCAATTTTTGCGGCTAACTCCGCTGCATTGGGTGCACGTACATCAATCAATAAAGCCGCCGCATCCAAATTCAAGTCCGCTAAAGTAGCAGGCATACCCGCCTTACCCTGTACCGAGCGCAAACCGGCGCCATCAATCAATTCCACCGCATCAACGGGCGCTGGTTTCAAGGCAGTCACCGCTAAACAAGCGGCTTCCACCTGCGGGAAAAATACCAAAGACGTAGCTTTATGCGGATAGTCGGGCACAGTGTGATATTGCACCGCCGAGATAAAGCCCAGCGTGCCTTCTGAACCAATCATTAAGTGGGTGAGAATTTCCAGCGGGTCAGTGTAATCGACTAAGGCATTGATACTATAACCAGTCGTATTTTTCAGACGATATTTATGGCGGATTTTAGCAGTGAGTTCAGGATTGGCTTGGACTTCAGCCGCAAGTTTACTCAGCTCATTCAAGAGTGGTTTTTGCGTATTCAGTGCGGTTTGCCGCCCCGCATCAGTGCGGGTATCAATCACCACACCATTCGCTAAAACTACCCGCATCCCACTTAAGGTGTGATAGCTATTTTGCGCCGTCCCGCAACACATACCCGATGAATTATTCGCGGCAATCCCGCCAATTTTGCAGGTATTAAGAGTCGCTGGATCAGGGCCAATTTTACGCCCAAATGGCATTAAATATTGATTCGCCTGCGCGCCAATGATACCGGGTTGTAAACTAATCTTCGCGCCCGCCTCTAAGACCTTAAACTCGCGCCAGCTATTCAGCTCTAACATCACTAACACGGAATCGGTCACCGCTTGACCCGATAAACTCGTACCTGCGGCACGGAATGTCACTGAAACCTGATGCTCACGCGCCAAACGCAACACCAATTGCAGCTCATCCTCGTCTTTTACCTTCACTACTACTTCGGGAATTAAGCGATAAAAACTTGCATCCGTACCATAAGTGAGGCGATGAAATTCATCTCGTAGCACGCGCTCTGCTGGCAAAGCTTGTAGGAGGTTTTGGCAAAAGGCTTGGTGGACAGCGCTCATAATTATTGATACTCACAATGGCATACTTAACTCTTCACAAATTGGTATTACCAATATATAAGAAGACTGGGATCTAATTTAGCATAAAAATTTGGTCAAATGCCAATTAAGCATTAGTCTTATTCGTTGCAAAGTTTAAGGAAAAACACTATAGTTAATTGGTATTACCAACTAACTGATTATGAACACGACTAAACCGCGTAAAGCCACCCAAGTGGCAGAACATTTAGAGCACTTACTCGCTAGTGGTCATTGGTCGTTAGGTGCACGTCTACCTGCAGAACGCCAACTGGCTGAACAACTAGCGGTATCGCGCCCCTCAATACGGGAAGCCTTGCAGCAATTGATTAGCAAAGGCATGTTAGAAAGCCGTGTAGGGGGTGGTACTTATGTATTAAGCAGCAAACCTATTGGCTTTAGCGACCCACTCTTGACGCTATTTCGTGAAAATCCTGAATACCGTTTTGATGTCTTGGAGATTCGCCATGCTCTAGAGGGAAATGCCGCTTGGTATGCTGCTCTACGCTCTACCGATGAAGATAAGGAGCGCATTCGAGTTTGCTTTGAGCAGATGTTAGCCGTGCATGGTGATCCAGACCCGATGCAAGAAGCAAAGGCTGATGCTAGTTTTCATTTAGCAATTGTGGAAGCCTCGCATAATTTAGTGCTTTTGCATGTGATGCGTAGTTTGTTTGATTTACTACAAAACAGTATCTCACATAACCTCGACAAGCTTTATACCCAACCGCGCGTGTTTGAACCCTTAAGCCAGCAACATCGTGAACTGATGGAAGCGGTACTAGCCGGAGAGCCAGAACGTTCCCGCCAAGCAGCCGAACAACATTTAGCATTTGTAGAAGACTCGTTAAAATCGATTGATGCTGATGAAGCGCGTAAACTGCGTTCCTTGCGGCATTTATCCCGCTAACAGAGACTTCTCGATGTTTCCTTTTTTCAGATTATGGCTAGCCGTGCAAAAAGCTAAACGTGCACCCAGCTTGAACTTAGATGAAACCTGTATTGTGCCAATGCGTGTCACGTTGGGCGACTGTGACCTATTCATGGAAATGAATAATGGGCGGCATTTGACCTTATTTGATATTGGCCGCTTTGTGTTCTCAGTGCGTACCGGCTTGTGGCGCGAAGTGCGGCGTAATAAATGGGGTTTTGTGGTAGCCGGTAGCAGTGTGCGTTATCGCAAACGTTTAAAACCTTTTCAGAGATACGAGCAGCATACCCGTGTGCTAGGGCATGACGAAAAATGGTTTTACTTTTTACAAACCCATCAAATCGGTACAGTCTGGTATTCTTCGGCTTTAATTCGTGCTGCCGTAGTCGAGAAAGGCAAAATTCTTCCGACTCAAACCATCTTAGAGATAATGAAGCGACCCGACTGGCAACCGGAACTACCCGAGTGGGTAAAGGCATGGATTGCCACCGAAGCTTTGCGGCCTTGGCCAGATGCTTAGCGCACTAACTCACAATATGCCTTGGCAATCGCACTAGCAAGCCGTGCATTATTCATTACCAGTTGAATATTCGAGGCCAAACTATCACCACCTGTCAGTTCACAAACTCGTGCTAATAAGAACGGAGTAGCTTGCTTACCCCCAATCTGTTGTGCAACAGCCTCAGCTAAAGCTTGCTCAATCGCGCTGTCATTTGCAGAGTTTGGCAGCGCATATTGTTCAGGAATGGGATTAGCGATCACCATGCCACCCTTCAAAGCCATTGCCCATTTCGCCGACATAACTTGTGCAATACTGGCCGCATCATCTAAACGGTAATCGACTTTAAACTGACTACCACGAGTGAAAAACGCGGGTAACTGTTCGGTTTGATAACCAATCACTGGTACGCCATGCGTTTCAAGATATTCGAGGGTTAAGCCCAAGTCGAGAATCGACTTGGCACCAGCGCATACGACAGCCACCGGTGTTTGCGCCAATTCCTGCAAATCCGCAGATACATCAAATGAAGTCTCAGCACCACGGTGCACCCCACCTATTCCGCCGGTAGCAAACACGCGAATTCCCGCCATTGCGGCAATAATCATGGTCGACGCCACGGTGGTCGCCCCCGTTTTACCTTGTGCGACTATCAAGGGTAAATCGCGCCGACTTACTTTAGTAATGCTCTGCCCACCTTGACCGAGCTGCTCGATTTCATCCCCATTTAAACCTGCTTTAAGGCGACCCTTAATGATGGCAATAGTGGCAGGAATAGCACCATTTGCTCGTACTTCCTGTTCGACCTTAAGTGCGGTTTCGACATTTTGTGGGTAAGGCATACCATGTGAAATAATCGTGGATTCGAGCGCGACCACGGGCTGATTGGCGGCCAAGTTGGCAACGACTTCGGGATGAATATCAAGGTAGTTCATATCGATCCTAATGAGTAATTTGCATCGAAGGAGTTTAGCAACTGCATCACGGCTGCAACCGATAAACTCGTGCAATTAGCTTGCACCACACCAACTGTCAAGGCTGCACAGCCTTGGGCAAAACGCGCTGCGTCTAATAAAGAATAGCCACTTAAATAGCCATAAACCAACCCCGACATTAGGGCATCGCCTGCGCCAGAGGTATTACAGACTGTGACGGGTAGCGGTTTTACCCAACCCTGCTGATGTTGATTGGCACAGTACAGGCCGTACTCACCCAAACTCAGCACAATATTAGCTACACCTTGTTGCAAAAACCAAGTTGCTACAGTGGGGGCTGCTTGATCATCGGTTAGTGGTATCCCAGACAAATGCTCAGCTTCCAAACGGTTGGGTTTAAGGGTATGAATCTTAGCTAACTGATTCCGAATCTTTGGCGCTTTTTGCACTGAAACAGGGTCAATGAAAATGGGGACTAATGTAACTTGCTCGAATAAAGCATTTAGACAGTCTCGCGAAAGATTAGTGTCTGCAACAATCAAAGTTGCTTGCTTTAGGAAAGCTTGTTTTTCGATAAGGTAAGCGGCGGTCAAATATTTCAGTACCGTCATATCATTGACCGCAATACTCAAATCACCTTGCAGATCATTGATTGATACATACATCCCCGTGCATGCATTAGGAACTCGCAAAACATCCCCGACCTTAACGCCTACCTTATTAGTATACTGCAACAAGGCTAAACCATTCGTATCTTCGCCGACTGCACTGATCAGGTGACAATCTAAATTTAAGCGTGCAAGGTTTTCAGCAATATTACGGGCAACGCCACCAAAGTTGGTGCTGATCGTGCCCGGATTAGAATCACGCTCCAGCCCCATGCCATTGGGTTGAGCACTAATATCAAGATTAGCACCGCCGATAGCAACTACATAACCCACTACTTGCCCTCTTAATGCGTGTTTAGTAAAACACGATACAGGAGGGAAATAACTAACTCAATCAATGCTGTGGCTTCAGCAGCTTTTAATTGGTCTTACCAATAATAATTTTGTTTATAGAACAAGACTTGTAATTCGCTTAAATCCTTGATTTAATATATAAATACTTGTCATAGCCTCTTTTCTATATTACAGTTAAATGGTAATACCAATTATTTATATGTTTCAAGCAATCAAATAGCCGCCACTAAAGAGTTAGGAGTGAGAGCATTAGCCCATGAGTCAAACCACAAGCCTACCTAAGCCCGATACTATCTATTTCTTTGGCACCTGCCTAATTGACCTGATTTACCCGAAAGCGGGAGTTTCTGCCGTGCAACTTTTGCAGCGCGAAGGGGTAAAAGTGATTTACCCCCCAGCACAAACTTGTTGCGGTCAACCAGCATGGAATTCAGGTTATCGGGATGAAGCGCGTCAAGTGGCACGCGCCCAAATCAAACTCTTCCCCAAACCTATTCCGATTGTGATTCCATCTGGCTCGTGTGCGGGCATGATGAAAACCCACTACCCCGAATTATTTAAAGGCGAAGCGGATGAAGTGGAAGCTTTAAACGTAGCAAATCGAGTGTATGAACTCACTGAGTTTCTAGTGGATGTTCTAAAGGTTCAATTGCAAGACTTAGGTGAAGCCGTAGAAGTAGCAGTGCATACCTCTTGTTCAGCACGCCGTGAAATGGGAGTGGCCGATAAGATTGAACAGTTGCTCGGACAACTTTCCAATGTGGATGTGAAAGAGCAAGCTTATAAAGCCGAATGCTGCGGCTTTGGTGGTACATTTGCCGTAAAAGAACCAGAAATTTCTGCCGCAATGGTTGCGGATAAAACTCAGCATATTCGTGCGACAGGTGTGACACAGTTAGTCAGTCAAGATTGTGGTTGTCTACTGAATATTAGTGGTGCGTTTGCCTACCAAGCGCAGCACGAAGGTAAAGCGGCTCCAAAAGCACAGCATATCGCCGAATTTTTATGGGAGCGTACGCATGGCTAAACCTACCGAGTTCCGCATTGATGTTGAAAGAGCTTTAGGCAAAACCGAAGTGCGCGCTCATTTCCGTAAGGCAATGGATACGCTGATGACTAATCGGCGCAACCAGTTTCCCGATGATGCCGCCCTGCAAGCCTTACGCCATCAAGCCCAAGCGATTCGCGCTAATGCTTTGAGCAAATTGCCAGAATTATTAGAGCAACTCGAAACTAATCTAAGTAAAAATGGCGTGCAGGTGCATTGGGCAGAAACCACCGATGAAGCCAATCAAATAGTGCTAGGCATTATGCAAAAACATCATGCACAGTCGATTATTAAGGGCAAGTCGATGGTGTCGGAAGAAATGGGTTTAAACCATTTTCTGGAGGAGCGCGGTATCGAAGCGCTCGAATCGGATTTGGGCGAGTTCATTATTCAACTCGATGGCGAAACCCCGTCACATATCATTATGCCCGCGATTCACAAAAGCAAAGAGCAAATTTCCAAACTGTTTCATGAAAAATTTCCTGATATTCCTTACACCGATAATGTCGATGAATTGACTGCTTCGGCGCGACGGATTTTGCGCGATAAATTCTATGCAGCTCCGGTCGGTTTGTCGGGCGTGAACTTTGCGGTCGCGGAAACTGGCACACTCTGCTTGGTGGAAAATGAAGGCAATGGGCGCATGTCGACCACCATACCACCCGTACATATTGCAGTGACGGGTATTGAAAAGGTCGTGGAGAAACTCAGCGATATTCCGCCACTACTCAGCATTTTACCGCGTTCGGCCACCGGTCAGCCGATCACCACTTACTTCAATATGATCTCAGGGCCACGCCAAGCGGATGAAAAAGATGGCCCAACCGAAGTACATTTGGTGCTACTGGATAATGGGCGCTCACGCATTTATTCCGATCCTGAGCTATTGGCGACTTTGCGGTGCATTCGTTGCGGTGCCTGCATCAATCATTGCCCGGTGTATGTGCGTATTGGTGGGCATAGTTACGGCACGGTCTATCCAGGGCCAATTGGCACGATTTTAGAGCCGCAAAAATCCGGTTTAAGTGTGCATGGTGAGTTGCTTCAAGCCTCCTCGTTATGCGGGGCTTGTGGTGAAGTTTGTCCGGTGCGCATTCCGATTCCTAATATTATCAATCGCTTGCGCCATGACAGTGTGCGTAAAGATACTGAAAATACCCCAACCCAAGATGCTGGTACACGCCGCAAACCACTAGAAGCAGCGATTTGGCAAGCTTGGTCGTGGTCAGCGAGTCACCCAAGTTTCTATAACTTTGGCGGCAAAACTGCGACCCAATTACGTGGCTTAGTCCCGAATAATTTAGGGGCATGGACTAAGGTACGCACTGCCCCACAACTTGCCGAACAAACCCTGCACCAACAACTTAAAGCTTTGGGAGTCGATCATGAGTAAGGCTCGTGCCAATATTTTTCAGCGCTTAAATGCGGTGGAGCGCCCGGTGGTGGAGGTCGATACACGTGAGTCTTTGAGCGTGTTCGCGTGGGATAAAACTGAGCGTATACGTCGTTTCTCCGAACGTATGGAAGCGGTGAGGGCGGAAGTACATGTTTCAGATCGCGACAACTGGCTAGATAAAGTTGCCGAGATTTGTAAAGCTAAAGGTTTAAATAATCTGCTGCTTTCCCCTAACACTGAATGGGGACAAGCCATCACACAAAACTCAAAGCGTTTCCCCCCTCTCAAGCATTACGACCGTAGCATTGAGGCATGGAAACAGGAATTGTTTTATGCAGTTGATGCAGGTTTAACCTCAACCTTGGGCGGAATTGCTGAAACCGGCACTTTAATACTCTGGTCTAGCACTGACGAACCACGTACTTTATCCCTCGTGCCCCCGATTCATATTGCAATTTTGGACACCGACAAACTGTATACAACCTTTGCCGAAGCGGTAAAAACCCAAGCTTGGTTGGAGCAAGGTTTGCCTACCAATGCGCTGTTAATTTCGGGGCCTTCGCGCTCGGCGGATATTGCGCAAGTGTTAGCGTATGGGGTGCATGGGCCTAGGGAGTTGGTCGTTATTTTAGTATGAGTGGTGCACTATGGAAGAAACAAATATTCAACTTTTACTTAAGCAGCAACTGAATCAATTATTAACCACACTTAGTTTCACTCCTGAGGCTAAGCAAGCAGGCAATGCAGCTTATTATTTAGAGCGCTTAGCCCAATATGTCAGCAACTTGGGCCCTGATGAACCAATGGTCGCCAGTATCTGGCTACAAGAAGACTTAGAAGTTATTGCTAAACAAAGTTTGGAGCGTGATAAATCACGCCAAATTTTCACCCAAATTGATCGTACTCACGATGCCAATATCGGTATTAATTGGGATGTTTTAAGTTATGCCTTAGATCAGAACTAACTCTCTCCCAGCACACTAAACTCTCTAAATAGCTTTAGGGGTAAAGGGATTTGTAGACGGCTACGAATATTCATCGGTTTTTCGCCGGTAATCTCCTCCAGAGTCACAGCACCACAAGCACGATAGGTACTGAACTTATTGCGGCGAACAAATAATTGAAACGACCAACCGTTTTCTGGGCTCTCCAGATAGCGCCGACCCGTTTTAGTATTAATGCCAACACTATTTTGTGTTTGCCAATGAAATAATTCACGGCTAATTGCATAATCGTGATAAGCAATACTGGCGTGATAACCACTAGACTTATCAAGCGTCACAAAATGTAGTTCTGTTTTACGTTCAGTTAGAGCTAATACGCCTGCTTGAAAGGGTGTGCGTTTGCTGCCACTTAACCAACCTACTGCTGTTAGCACCTCACGAATACCATAAGCGGCATGTAGGCAAAGCGGTAAGTCATCCAAGCCTACAATGGCCTGGTACGGCACAATACTTCTTGCTTGTAGTAGCTCAGCCAACTCGGCTAACTCAAAACAGTTACTAGGATTCGCGTGTAAACGTGCCAAGAATTGCTCATAACTACCAATTCGTGTCTGCTGCCCATCCACTTGATAAGCTAGCATTTGTAGCCGTAATACCTCCTCTGTTGAGCTAGCCTGGTAAATCCCTTGTTCTCTTGCTACACGCTGTAATAAAGCTAATTGAACTGGGTCATCAATATGTAGCAAATACCGGAAATTCTGGCTGAAATAGGCCTCTTCTATAGTTTTATCGTCATCTAGAAAACCTGCATCACGCTTTAGGCTCACCCAACCACTTGGTTTAGCTTCCCGATAAACCTCATCTAACTCAATTACTTGCTCATGTAAAAACTCAGCCAAGACTAGCTGTTTGCGGTTATGCAAAACTACAAAGGCTTGTAACTCACGAATAAGATGACGCCAACTTTGTTGAGTTAATGCTCGTAGGCTTTGCAGAATCTGCTCGCGTGCATGCTTATACAATTGAATATGGCAACCAGCGGGCAAACTGGCAAAACCATTTTCTACTGCCCCCTCTAATTCACGCCGTGTTTGCCCAGTCAGGCTACTTAGCAGCTTATCAAAGCGAAACTCTTTGCGATGCTGCCCTACAAAATCGAGCACGAGGCAGGTTTCTTTTCCTGGAGCCAATCGCAAACCGCGCCCAATTTGCTGTTGGAATATCACTGGACTTTGCGTAGGTCTTAATAACAACAATGTATCAACCAAGGGTAAATCAACCCCTTCGTTATATAAATCAACGGTTACTAAGGCACACAACTCACCACTCGCTAAACGCTGTGGGGCAGTACGACGTTGCTCGGACATGGTGCTACTGACAATACACTCAGCAGGTAGACCCGCCGCATTAAATTGAGCTGTCATAAATTCGGCGTGAGCAATCGACACACAAAACACTAAAGCCTTACAGGTACGAGGATTAGCGGTTAAGCGTCGCCATTCGTTGATGATCAACCGTGCCCTTACATCATTACCCGTGACTAAATTATTTAGGGCTTTAAGCTCACCAGTTTGCTGCCAAGGTACTCGGGTAAAATCAGTTTGATCATCACAAGCAAAGTATTCGAACGGGGTAAGTAGTTGTAAATCAAGCGCTTGCCATAAACGCAATTCAATGGCAGGGCTACCATCAGGACGTTTATCGAAATAACTGAAAATGGGCTGACCGTCGCTACGCTCAGGAGTCGCTGTTAAACTTAATAAAATAGTAGGTTGAATAGACTTTACAAAATGATCAAAACGTGTAGCTACCAAATGATGGCATTCATCAATTACTACCGTATGCCAATAATCAGTGCCCTGCTTCTCAACTAATTGACGACTGGCTAAGCTATCAATAGTCGTAAATAAATGCTCAAATGAATCAGGCTCATGACCACCTACTAATAAACCACCAAAGCTTGCATCACGTAACACTTCTCGATAAGTATGTAAGGCTTGTTTTAAAATCTCCTCACGATGAGCTACAAATAATAAGCGCGGCTTCCCACCTTGTTGATTACAAATCACCCGATAATCAAAGGCAGCAATTACCGTTTTACCTGTGCCTGTTGCAGCTACTACCAAATTTTTAAATCGCCCTTGAGCGCGTTCATGTTGTAATTGCTCCAGCATTTCTTGCTGATATGGTTTGGGCTGAATATCAAAAAAGGTTGGTGTCGCAATCAGTGCTTGAGAACCAGACTCACGTGCTAAAGCAGTCTTTAAAGCCTGGCGATGCTCATTATTGTGTGGATCATAGATTTGAAACTCACCGTCTTCCCATAAGGTCTCAAAATGCGCTTGGGCACGGGTAAATAATTCAGCTTGTCCATGTTCAGTAAATTTAGTTGTCCACTCCAAACCGCCTAATAAAGCAGCGCCTGATAAATTAGCGCTACCCACATAGGCGCCACCAAAGCCAGTTCTTCTTCTAAAAATCCAAGCCTTAGCATGCAAGCGAGTACGCCGCCCATCTAAAGATACCTTGACCATACAACTTGGTAAACGTGCTAACTCATCCAAGGCTTGTTGGTCAGTAGCGCCTGTGTAGGTGGTTGTTAAAATACGTAGTTGCGTGCGAGCTTGTCCTTGTGCATCAATCGCTGTAATACTTTGCAAAATATCGAATAACCGCCTTACCCCTGAAACGGTAATGAAGCTGACTAATATATCAACTTGATCACAATTCGCGAGCTCATGGCGTAACTCATGAAATAAAGCAGGCGTATCCTTACCTGCGGTAAATAACCAAGGTTGCGATAAACCTAACTCTGGAGCTGAGTAATGCGTTTGAGGATGAAGAGCTTTTAAGAGTTTTGCTGGGATAACAGCCAAATCAATTAATTTGGAATTTCTCGGAGCCTGTTTACGCACTTCAATCAGCACGTGATTGATTAGTAAGAGTTGCTTTGATAGTTTTTCATCATCCTTTCCCTCTAACTCTTGCAAAACTAAGGCTAATTGCTGTTTGACTAGCTCAGCTAAACGTTGATGACTAGACTGTGTATCCAGTGCTTCAAGGAGTAAATGTTCGAGATTAAATGCGGCTAAGTGGTTTTGCTGGCTCTCTGTCATAACCAGATCATATAAACCCGGCACTAACGGATTAGTTAATGTCTTCAAACCTTAGCCTCTTGTATTTTTACAAACCGCCCGATTAGAAAATAATAAATCCCAAAACGCAAATTTAAACTTTATGGTTTAGTTGGCGGATAAATACAGAAGAAAACCTGTAAAATCTGAAGGCTTTATTTACTTATTTGGGATAAAGCTTAAAAAAGAACCAAACCACATCAGTCAGGAAGTCAGTAGATTTGATATGGTTTGGTTAAGCAGAGACCGGTTAGGCGTTGACGCGCACATTATTCAGAATATAGGTGACGTCGTCTGTGCTAGTTTGTTCGTTGTGGCTGAGTAAGACAAACTCAGGGAATCCACGTCCCGGGTTATACAGTGCGTCGGCACGCTCATTCGCAGAAGTCGCTTGGCGAATGTTATCAAACATCTGTTCAATCGTTGGAATCGTACTAAATACGGCTGCACTCACTGGCGTACCGTTCGGGTAGCTGGCACTGCTGACTTGCCCATTCGTGACATTAACGTTAATGGGGCCAGAACGTTGACCGCCATTGTTTTGCTGCAGGGTAAATGAATAATCATTACCCGCTAAATAAGCTTCCCACTTCGCTAGGTTCGCCTTTAAGTTATTGATACTAACGCTAGTGGTAAGATTGATAGTATTGTTGGCATTCTGGCTATTAGCATTGCCATTAGCAGAAGCAGTTTGATTAATCTGATTGGTTAATTGCTGGGTCAAATAATTAACATTATTAGCTACAGGAGCATTAGCTTGTGCTGTAGAACTAGTAGTAGCTTCAAATTTACTAATCAACCGATCGAAAATACTCTTCTTGACATTAGCAGAACTCGCTATCGTATTAGAGTTAGTATTAGTCTGATTGGCATTGTTGCTTTGCACTGCAGCTGTATTTTGGTTCGCTAATGCGGATAATGGTTGTAAAACAGGCTGCTGCGATACTACTACCATGGGCTAAGTCTCCTTTAAATCAATTAAACTTGGTGAATTCACCAAGCACTAACCCAATTAATTGTCTTTTATTAAGCGGCAATAGCTAAGTCTTTGATCGTATAGCTAAGTTCCTCATCCGCCATCATGAAGCTTTGATCGACATAAACCGAGCTTGGATACCCTAAGCTGGGGTCATAACTCACATCAACCCGATCAGCACCACTCAGATAAGCTTCTTCTAATTGATCAAAACGCTCATTCATAGTTAATAAGCCATCACGAATATAACTAGGCACGGCTTCACCAGTGTCCGCATAAGTCGCATCGATGATCCTGCCATTCTGTTCAGTGATATTCATGGGGCGAGTATAATCGGGGGGGCAAAAGCAACTATTTTGTGCAGTATAAGATACACTTTGTGCATCGCTAGTGGCTGCATCCCATTTAGCACGACTATCAATCAAGTCTTGTGGGAGCTGGGTCTTACCATTAAGCTGGTCAATATCTTTTTGCGTTAAAGTATGACGAGTGATTTCACCACCAGTAATCCCACCAGAAATCACCACTACATCGCCCGCACTTAATGCTTTGTCACGTTGTCGGTCTAAAACCTTGACGCCAACGGCTTCAGTACTAAAGCCTAACAGATTTTTCAGACCCGCTTCTTGTTCACTAGTTAGATTTAGAGTTGGAGTACGATCGGGTTTAGTACCACCACCGCCTTTTTGCAACATACTCAGCAACTGTTGCACTAAACTCATAATACTATTGGTAACATCTTTGGAGTCAGTCAGCCCATTATTCAAAAATAAATGACTCTGGTTTTTATTTGTATTGTTGGTGGTGACCGAGTTATTAGTTTGGAATGCTGAGCCGGTGGTTAAACTACGGTTGTAATCATTATTAATCATTTAGGGTCTATCCTCGAGCTGGCATGGCTAATCTATCATTTATATAGACTGAGCATGCACCTAAGCTCTAGTGCCTGCACACCATTTTCAGGATAAAAGCGACTTTTTCCGAGAATAGGGGTAGTGAGTGAGCACTTATACGGCTTTTCACTCTTTCAGAATAGAAAGCCACTTAAGCAAATCGGCATAACGGCTATAATCAGACAATTAAGTATGAGGAAGCCCTTAGGGAGTGGGTCATGACTACTGCTAACCAACCAACAAAGCCTACTAAATTGGCGTTTCTCATCCCTAGCAATCCACCTACTCAGCGCGGCATGGGACAAGTCAACTCCCTTAGTCTGCCGAGGGCTTTGGCATCTACGACGCGCGCTCAACAACAAGGCCGCAATCTCTTTATGAGCGAAGCAGCCGTGACCGTCACTAAAAACTTTGATCTACGCCAAGGTACGCGCTCCATAGCACAATCCACCACAGATAATTTTACAACTGAAGAGTTGATGGTGTTAGAAGCCCAGGATGGTAGTGTAGTGATTATGCGTGCCGACAAACTGCATGCTGAATTACAACGCCTTTACCCAGAAGCGCTGCAGGAAAATGGGCAAATTGATCTTAATATTCTCAAAGACCCCTATGGCAAAAGTCGGGGCTTAAGTCATTGGATTTGGTCGAAACTTTCTATCCTCAATTTAAGCCCTGATAGCTTCATTAGTGCTGCTCAAGAACAAGCCTTAGATTGGCTGGAAGATAAACTAGGTCAGCGTTTTACCGATCTTGCCTATGCGCAAGCCTCTTGGGTGGGAGCTAAAGCCTTAATGCAGGCGATTGAATCCAAGTTAGAAGGTGAACCGGGTTTATATCGTTGGGCTGAGAAAGCCATTAAAACGGAAGATCGTGTCGCGGTTGATGCCAAAGAACTCGTAGAGGCCGCCAAGAATCAAGAACCACTGCTGATTTTCATTCATGGCACTGGCTCCAATACGATAGGCAGCTTTGGAGCTTTACGCAATGAGGCTCAGGATATTCATTGGGATCAGCTCACCCGCCCCTTTAGCAAGCGTATCTATGCTTTTGAGCATCGTACTCTTTCCGACAGCCCGCTAGACAATGCCTTACAGCTTGCCAAAGCCTTACCCAAAGGCAGTCGCTTTTCACTAGTGACACATTCCCGTGGTGGCCTAGTCGGCGATTTGCTCTGCTTGAATGATTTTGACGCGAATCTGATTAAACATTATCAGCGCCGCCCTGCTGAGAATGATGGCCAGCTAGAAACCGAAGAGCAACGCAAAATCCGTGAATTAGTGGTTTCAGAAGAACAGCAGCAACTCACCGAATTACGCGCTCTGCTCTTAGAAAAGCAATTTCAAATTGATCGTTATGTGCGCGTCGCTTGTCCAGCCGGTGGCACAACACTGATGGCGGATAATATTGATCTGTTTTTGTCTGGCTTGTTATCTCTCATGAGCTTTGGAGCCGGTTTTATTCCAGTGGTGGGGGCGGTGAGTGCTTCGGTATTAAATGCCTTCCGCCGTATTGTGTTAGAGATTGCGGCCAAGCGCATTGACCCGCGCTTTATCCCCGGCCTAGAAGCGATGTTGCCCGACTCACCGATCACAGGTTTCTTAGCGACCGCCTCACGTTCGGATAAAATTCAGGTAGTGGCAATTACCGGAAATACCGATACCAACGAAGCCAGCATTCTCAAGCGTATTGCCATTATTTTTACCGATTGGGTGCTCTTCGGCAGAATTGATAATGATTTTGTGGTGGATACGCAATCGATGCGTGCGGGTCTAGCCAAACGGAATAATACACATGAATTCCATACTAAAGGCTCACAAGTCAGTCATTTACACTATTTCAAGCGCCCGGATACCTTACGCGCCCTCAATGATTGGCTGAATCATGAAAACCCTACACAACTAGCGGGCTTCACACGTATTCCAACTGATTGCGATATCAAACTAGACGCTAAAAAGCTCAATCCAGCAGCTACACGAACTGCTACTGCATCAATGCGCCCAAAAAATGCGCCGATTGTCTTTTATTTGCCGGGCATGATGGGTTCGCACCTAAGTGTGCGCCCACGTGGGCAAAATACTGGTGATCGTATTTGGTTTGATCCCTTTGATTTAGCCGCAGGTGGTATTTATAGCTTGAAAATGGGGATGCCGAATATTTATGCGGATGGCTTATTTGAATACTACTATGGCGAGTTGCAGCAATACTTAGCAACGCATTATGAAGTCATCCCTTTCCCTTATGATTGGCGTTTAAGCCTCGAGACTTTAGCTAAACAATTCGCCGAGTTTATTGAAGACAAACTCCAAGACTTAGATACACCGCAGCAACAACGTCCGGTGAATATTCTCGCACATAGTATGGGGGGGCTAGTAATGCGCATGCTGATCGCCAGTCCGAAACTCAGTAAGCTATGGAAAAATATTGCAAGCCGCCCAAATAGTCATTTCATTATGCTCGGCACTCCCAATCAAGGCTCGTATGCAGCCGTGGAAAGCTTATTGGGTAAAGGCCAAGGGGTGCGCTACTTAGCCAGTTTAGACTTCCATCATAATCTGCAAGAAGTGCTAGATGTGCTCAGCGAATACGAGGGTCTGCTACAACTTTTACCTCACCGAGACTCAGAGAAGATCGATTACTTTAAAGCAGACACATGGGCAGAGTTGCAAAGCGTCAATCGAGATCGTTGGTTCGGGAGCAGTCAAGCTCTAGGTGGTTTACCGACTGAAGCGAGCTTAACTAAGGCCAAAAAAGCTACTGAGCGTCTTAAAACACCGATTCCCTTTGCTGAACGTGTCGCTTATGTATTTGGTGTAGAGCAACATACACCACTCAATCTGGAGTTAGCTGATAATAAAATCACCTTAAAAGGTACGACTGAAGGTGATGGTACGGTGACTTGGGAAGCCGGACGCTTACCGGAATTAAAAGATGAGCAATATTGGTATATGCCAGTTAGCCATGCAAATCTCACTAATACACCCAAATATTTCGCGGCGCTTGCAGAGCTACTGCAAACCGGTACGAGTACACAACTAGAACGCAGTCCACCTCGCCAACGCGGTAGCATTAATCGCGATTATCCCTATGAAGCAGGCCCTGTGTTACATGCCAGTGCAGAAGAAGTTGCTTTGGCCTTCTTTAGCGACCGCCCCCAACGTGAACCGGTAGAAGATACTACTCAAGCTCTAAAAGTTGCGGTGCGGGCGATGGATTTGCGCTTTGTACAGCAACCAATTCTTTGTGGGCATTATCAAGCTGACTCGATTGCCAGCGCTGAACGCATGATTGATAAGCATCTAGTCGATGGTGCTTTGAGCCAGCGCGAACGCTTAGGGATTTATGCAGGCCCCGTCAGTAGTAGCACGATTATTCTGCGCCCCCGCAGCAGCACCGATTTCAAGCGTAATATTTGTCGGGGGGCAATTATTGTTGGCTTAGGTGAATGGAATCTGATTACCGCACAAAAGATTACTGATACGGTGCGTGATGGTGTGCTGAATTATTTACTCACCCTACCTATAAATCCAACTATTGAACCGGATAAAATCGAAACCTTGGGTATGAATAGCCTATTAATTGGCTATAACTCTACCACACATATTACGGTAGAAGCTTCGATTGAAGCGATTGTGCGCGGCATCTGTGCAGCCAATCAGCAGTATCGCTATAACAGTGAAACACAGCCAAAACGGGCGATTAACCGTCTTGATTTCATTGAGTTTTATTTAGATACCGCGATTACTGCCGCCTATATTGTACGTGAATTGCCGAAACGCTTAGAGACTGAACTAGAACGGCTCGAAGCGCGCTTAGAACCTGCAAATGAATTAATCGTGCCACGCTATCAAGGTATGCGCCATCGCTTAAGTGAACGCACGATTGGCGGTGGCTATTGGCCGCGCTTAATGGTCACCAATGCTAAAGAAAAAGAGCAGCAAGATCAGAGTGGAAACCAACCGGCTGAGTTGCTCAAATATATTTATCTCTCAGAACGTGCGCGTGCCGAGACAGTGATTCAACAGCGTCAACCGGGTTTAATTGAGTCATTAATTCGTGATGCGATTATTAATTGTAATTACAAGCCAGATATTAGCCGCACTTTATTTCAACTAATGATACCTTTTGATTTCAAATCAGCCGCCCGCCAAACCAACCGCTTATTACTAATTCTGGATGAATACACCGCTAACTTGCCTTGGGAAATGCTGCAAGCCGATGAAGAGCCTTTAGCCCTACAAGTGCAAATGGTCAGACAATTTAGCTCCACCACGTTCCGTCGACGGGTAACTACCACTATCAGTAAAACCGCTTGTGTAATTGCTAATCCTTTGACTAGCCAGTTTTACCGCCACTATTCCAGCTATGACCCCACACCGGAAGACAAAGACAGTGATAAAAGCCTAATTAGCTTAGAAGGTGCGACCCGCGAAGGTTTAGCTGTTGCCGACTTATTAACAAAAAACGGCTATAGCGTCGAGCGCTGCCTGCCTACTGTGCCTGATGAACTACCCAGCCACACTGCTCTCGATGTGTTCAACATATTATTCAAAAAACCCTACCGGATTTTAATGATCGCTGCGCATGGTGAGGTGGGTTTAATAGGCAAAGACAATAAAGAGCGCACTGGGGTAATTCTTTCCGATGGCAGCTTACTAACAGCTGCGGAAATCAGTCAAATGGAGGAAATTCCCGATCTAGTTTTTTTAAATTGCTGTCATCTAGGCGATGTATCAGCCTCCAAACGGCATAGACCTAAGCACACGCCGAGTTTTAATAAACTAGCTTATAGCCTAGCGCGTGAGTTGATTGAAATGGGGGTACGTTGTGTGATTGCTGCCGGTTGGGCGGTGGACGATGCCGCAGCTTGTACTTTTTCGACCATGTTCTTTGAAAGCTTTATTGAAAAGAATCAGCCCTTTGGTCAAGCAGTATATGAAGCACGTCGGCAAACTCGCTTGCTGCATGAGGACTTAAATACTTGGGGTGCTTATCAAGCTTACGGTGACCCCAGTTTTGTATTAGAGCCTTTGAAGGAGAAAAAACATGCGATGTCTTGCCAGCAACAAGTCTCCGCTTATGAATTGCAAGATTATCTCACCAGCATTGAGGTGGATATGCATCAAAAAGTGGGCAAATATGAGTTTGCTAGCCTCCACAGAGAGCTAGAGCAAGTAGCTGACAACCTAACTAACCCAGATTGGCTGAAAACACCTGAGATCCAATATCAATTAGCTAGCCTATATCGGAATGTCTTACCCGAGGGTTTTGAAGCAGCCCGCAGCGCTTATCAAATTGCGATTGCCGAAGAAGATCGCAATGGAAAAGTGCCCATTCTTGCTCTTGAATCATTAGCCAACCTAGAATCACGCCAAGCTGAAACCTTGGCTTTCCAAGCGGTTGAGTTAAAGAAAAATGATCCTGAACGAAGTAATCTATTTACTAGAGCAAAAGAGCTGGCTAACTCGGCGATTGAACGCTTAGACGGTTTATTAAAAATCACTAAATATGTGCAAACCGCAGCCGCCGTCGATAGCATCATTAGTTTAAATAGCAATGCTGAACGTTTTGCTTTATTAGGCAGTGCGTATAAACGTTTGGCGATTATTTTGTTGCAAGAAGATTCAAAAGCTTGGGATAAGGTTGAGGCAGCACTAAAACAAAGCCTTGAAGCCTATAAATGCGGCGAAGCTCGTGAATTAGGGGCTAGACTTAAAGCGTATCCGCTGATTAATCGTTTACAACTCACCGCTATCTTACAGGGCTTCATTCAACAAGTTGATGACGAAAACTACTTAGAGCTTTTGGATCAAGCCCATAACACCGTGAGTTTACAATTTGCTGAATCAAATGAGTTTTTCGATACGGTTATGAGTGCAGATATTGATATAGCACGCTTTTTATTAGATCAGGATAAAGCAAATGTTGACTCTAAAACTGCAACTGAATTTGTACAGTTGTATAAAGAAGTCACCCAAGAAATCCCTAGTACGTTACGCGTGTTCAACTCAGTGGTACAGCAATTGAAAAACTTAGCCCAATTATTGAAAGCGGCCAGTCAGCAGCTACAAGCGAGCAAGCTTGATCTCGCGGTGCTATGTGACACGAAGGCTAAAATTCTATCCAAAATTGCCGAGGACTTAGAAAAACTCTAAGCCTGTTTACGGCAGAAAAAATGTTGATAGCGCGCCAAAGAGCGCCACGGTTCGCGTTGTGAATAGTTGCGCTCTAAGGCTAATAGTTCATCTAAGGGCATCCGCTTACGAATATCCACGTAAGCGTAATCATAAAAGCAGCGCACACCTGACCAAGTAATAAGTTCCAAATCTAATTCGGGCAGCCATGCCAACACCGTTTCGGGAGGTAAAGGTGAGATCGGTGCTAGACCTTCATTGCCATCGCTAGCCATGCGCTGTTCACGTAGAGCTTTAAAGTTCCCTCCCAGCAGATAACGCATTTCGCGTGCATACTGGTTGAAGAACATTAAAGATAACCAACCTTGCGGTTTTAACAGGCTCAAGAGCTGCTCTAAAGTTTCACGAGGTTCGGCTAGCCACTCTAAAACTGCATGTAAAACAATACCATCGAAAAGTTCTGGCTCATTTTCTTTAACCAGTCTTTGAATATCTACATTTTGTAATTGAATAGCTTCCGTTTGTCCGGCAGCTATAATATTTTGATGGGCGTCTACTAGCATTTCAGCTGAGGGTTCAGCTAAAAGCACAGAATGACCTTGTGTAGCCAGCCAAATTGATATTTGTCCTAAGCCCCCTCCAGCGTCCAAGATAAACTGAGGCTTAGTATTTAATTGCTGCTGACACAAATCATCTTGCACAATATGAAGACGGATTTTACCCCGAGGATCGTCACCATAAATTTTCTTCTGAAAACTGCGCGTTAATCCGTCGAAGACACGATCTTTTTTCATACGTTGCAAGCTTTTGGTTGGAGTAGATGGCAATAGGAATTTAAAGTGAGCAACTCAGCCTATGGATAGGGTTACGCAACGGCGCAAACAAGGCAATCGACTGATTGGTCAACGCTATTTAATCCAAACCGAATTGGTAAATAATAGCACAGGCATCTTATATCAAGCCCGCGATATGCGCGCCAGTGATACTACAACCACTCCCGTATTAATCCATATCTTTCCCAATAAAGCCCTCCCCTCTACACCACTTAAGCTGATGACCGAACGTTTACAAGCACTCAGTACCCAAACCGAGTCAGCGGTTTTAAAAGTACTGGATAGTGGTTGGATTAATGCTGAGGCTTATTTTGTACTAGAAAGTCCGCCAAGCTGGAGTTTATCGGTATTGCCCACGATGCTGGGAAAAACTACCCGCCTTCATGAACAGGCTGTACGCTTAAATCAAAGCTTAAATGAACAAGGCATACTGGCTGGTTATTTGCCAACTTCTTTATTTTTAGTGACGGCGCATGGAGAGGTGTATTTACCTAGTACTGCTTTAGTGCCTAATTTATTGAAACTCACTGAATCACCTGAACTATTATTACATGCACATTTAGCCACCAAACCTACTTCTATGAGTACAGCCCCTTGGCTGGGTTTAGGCTTGATTAGTGTGGCTGCTGCCAGTGGTGCAGGTTTGTATTATCAGAATTATATGATGACCTCTAATGAACTGCTGCGCGCGAGTAACGCCGCTTTAAACACACCCCATCCTTTACTTGAACCTGTGGTAGTAGCACTTGAGCCACCAAAAACTCAGCCCTTAAATACAGCAGCTAGTATGGCAGATAAACCTGTTACTAGCATTGAAATGGCCAATACTAAACCACCAGAGGCCAAGCTATCTAATACGCCACCAGCAGTAGTCAACCCACCAGCTACTTTAGCTATAGATCAAGCGGTAACAACTGCTAGCAGTAGCGTACCGATTTTATCCAATCCCGCACCTAGTGATATGCGTTTAGCTTTAGTTAGTGAACCCAAAACGTCGTCTATGAGTCCTAAAGCCGTGCAGCTTGAGCCAAATAATACTAAACCTATGCAGGATAAAACGCCTAAATCAAGCATCGCTCACTCAGAACCTGTTAAAACAGTAGCTAAACTTGAGAAGAAAGCTGAGCCTAAGCCTGAGAAAAAACCAGAGTTTGTGGAAGAAACCGATCCTGTGGTCAACTTACCTTCGCCCCATAGCCCCTTGATTAACGCAGCGGTGGATACACAAGCGCCTAAAGCACAGTTTGCCACTCCAAACACCAAACCAACTGCCGTTGAAGTTGTCCCAGCCCCTCAACCACAGATCATAGCAGTGGCAGCTACAGCACCCGTGTTAGGAGCAGTACACCCCCATTCCTCCGTTGTTAAACCTGCCTCCACTACTGCTGCTGTGAATCCAGTAGTGACTGAACCGGTGGCACGTATTCAAGTCTCAGCGGCAGAGCGTGATCCGGCAGCCTTAACGGCGAATGGGTGGACAAGTGATGAACTAGTGAGCAAGGCGTATCAAGCTTTACAAGCAGGTCGTCTAGACGAACAAGCCAATCATGGTGCGGTGTATTTCATTCGCTTATTAGATCGGATTGATCATGGCAATCCACAAATTCTGCGCTTAGCCCGCGAAACCAGCTATCAGCTTCATCAGCAAGTTCGCACCTCCCTAATGCTAGGCGATTCCGAACAAGCTTCACAAAAGCTGTGGCGTGCGGGGCGAATTATTAAAGAATTCAACCTTATACAGTTGAATCCGGCACAGGAACTACTGGAGCATAAGTTGGCTGAGTAAGACGCTTACGGGCATGTCTACGGCGTAAGCGCGGCGGTAAAGCATTGTTATCATAGCGAATTGCATAGCCGAAAATATAAGTGCTCACAGGAACACCTAGAACCAAGCCCCAAATGTGAAACAACTTCCCGCCTACAGTGAGAATAATTAGCACAATGACTGGATTAATCCGTAGGCGTGCCCCATAAATCAGCGGATTAAGCAAGTAGCCTTCGACTAAATGAATGAAAATAATCATTAAAATCGATAGTAACACTAGGTGTGCACCACCCGTATTCAGGGCAATTAAGCAGATAGGGATTGAGCTAATAAACACACCTGCCACTGGAATAAAGCTACATACAAAGACAATGACCGACAGGAAAGCCATCTGCTCACTCATCCCCAGCACGGATAAACCGACAGCCGTGAGCACAGTATTCACGCAAGCAATAAAAAATTGGGCTTGCATCGTTTGACCCAATACCCGCCCGAATTGGCGGATATTGTCCGCAACTTCCACATAGATAAACCGTAAACGAGTATTTTCTAGATCTCGCACACTCGCTGCCAAATGCGGCATATCGAGAACAATTAAAAAAGAAAAGAGGAAAGCCAGCAGGAAAGTTGTCAGCATCGTTATCGCTTGGCGACTAATATTTGCTAATTGATCTAAGACTACGCGCGCTAATTCACGCCCATCGGCTGCATTCCCAGTACCGGCAATCATCCCCAGAATAACGCCAGACGGTGTATCTTTAAAAGCTTTTGGTGGTGCTGGTGGACCTACCGTTTCAGGAAGCAACTCTTCACCCTCTATAGGTGACATTGGATGTTCTTGCTGGGAAGCCGAACCTAAAACCTCGGGCAACGCTTCTTGCAAAACAGGATAGCGCGCAGCGATATTTAAGATTTCTTTATCAATCCGCTGCATATAAACCGAGAAGCCTTGGGCAAAACCTGCAGCTTGTTGATAAACCTTAGGGGCAATAAAGACGCCTAAAGCAATCACAATACTTAAAAACAAACTGCTAACTAAGACAACAAGCGAGGTGCGACGCTTAGGTATATACCGCAGTAGCCAATCGACAATACTAGATTGCAGATAAGTAAAGACAAAGGTAAGGAATAATAAGGTAAAAAAAGAGCTTAATAAGGCTAATAAGCCGAAAAGCAAGCCCCAAACTGCAATCCGCGTTAAAGTGGGCAAAAAACGTTGCCAGCTAAAAACCGGTTTACGGGGGCGATAAGGAAAACGCTCTCTATACAGCTGCTCAGAGCTATTCATCATTAACCTTCATCCTCAATACCTCTAGTGCAGTGCAGTATAGCACTAGCTAAATCGTGCTGAGCTACTTACACACAAAATCCTGTGTCTATTGGTTTGTTTATTTTTATAGCGACCGTTTATCGTTATTATTTATTCATTAATTAAATTAAATTATCACTTATCTACTCATCTTGTCCGCTGAAGCGACTCTAGATAGCGAGTTAAGCCCCTCCCACCCTACAGTAAACACATAGATTGAGTGCACTTCTCGCTGACTGACTCCTGTTTTTATGTAGGGCGTAAGAGAAATCATGTTAAATAAATTTGCAAAAATAACGCTAACTGCGTTGTGCTGGGTTATTTTGTCACAAAATAGTTTAGCCAAAGATTTAGACCCACTCAGCCCCACTGAGCTTGCTAAAGCGGTGAGCCTCGCTGCACCTGAACAAACTGTACAATTAGCTACCCGTAGCGCTGCTCAAACTCCAGCGGTCGCCCATGAGCTTGAGCTTTTACTCGTTGAGCGCCGTCCAGTTGATAAAGAACAACCCGGCAAACGTTTAGCTGATGTGTATAGCTATGACTATCGGAATGATGAAACGATCCACAGCATTGTTGATTTAACTACTCAAGAACGCTTACACACTGAGCGGGTGCAAAAACTCCAATTGCCCCTGACTGAAAATGAACTAGCCCGTGCCTCCAAACTGATCTTCAATGATGCTGAGCAACTCAATCAAATCCAAACCGAATACAAACGTATTACTGGGCAAACTCTGCTAAAACTCGAGCAACTGCAAGTCAAAGCTTTTGTCTTTACTACTGATACTTTGCCTGAGGGCTTAAATGCTGCTTCTCAACATTGCGGCATCCAACGTTGTGCGCAAGTGCTGCTGTATACCCATGACTCGGTGGTGTTTGAAATCAGTCCTATCGTGAATTTATCAGCGGGTTTAGTGACCCAGAACATTAGTTTCTAGTTTGGAGCCGACCATGAAAGCTTTACTTTCTAGCTTGAGTTTAATCAGTCTACTGGCATGGCAAGCTCCCGCAGTGGCAGCTCCAAGCAGTGATTGTCAAGGTGAGCAAATCAATAAAACCTTTGCCTCAGGTGCTATGTGGGATCTCTGCTGGACGATTAAAGACCAAGAAGGCTTAGTCCTCTCACAAGTCCATTATCAAGCCCCCGGCACAGCCTATCGGCGTGTATTGGGTGAGGCGTCTTTATCTCAAATTGAAGCTGAATTTGATGATGGCGCGGTTGATCCTAAGTTTGTCACCACCCAATTAGGTTTAGGCGGCAATAACCTACTCACCCAAACTGTACAGAATTGCCCAAATGGTGAATTACAGGCTTGGAATGGACGCAATGTCTTATGTGCGAGCACTCATAAAGCGGGCTATTTGTATAAATACAATACCCAGCGCCAAACCGAACGCTTTGAAATTAGCACTAGCTCACAAATTGGCCCACGTAATTACACCTTGCGCTGGTCATTTTATGAAAATGGCACGATTGAACCCGCGATTGGTTTAAGTGGCATTTTACCTGCGGTGGGTGAAAGTGCAGCCCAGTATGGTTGGCCAGTTGGAGCCAATGGTGAAATTGGCAGTAGCTTTATGGATCACTATTTATGGCGCTTAGATTTCGACTTAGACGATATGGCCAATGATGATGTGGTGGAAGAAATCAGCAGCGTACCTACCCCTGACCGCTTACGTAAAACTAAAACGCTCGAAGTACTGAATACCGAAACGGCACGCAGCTTAAACCCTGAAACCAAACGTTTTTGGCGAATTCGCGATAGTGCTGCGCACAATGCCGCCGGTTATTTCATTTCTTATGAATTAGTACCTTCCAACTATGACCAAAGCCGCACGAATAGTCGCAATGAGGCTTGGCTACAGAATGATGTGTACTTCACCGCTTACAATGCTTGTGAGCGCTTCGCGGCCAATAACCCCACTACTAGCTGTGGTGAAAATATGGCGCAATTTGTCTCTGGACAAAATATCAATCGCCAAGATGTCGTGCTCTGGTACAAACAAAATAATCACTACTTACCGCGTAGTGAAGATAGCAATCGCATGAGCACACGCTGGTCTAGCTTCAAGCTCTTACCTCGCGACTGGAATGCCCAAAACCCTTTCTAAGCTTTCTATCTAAATACCTAAAACAAACAATAGGAATCAGCGATGCGAACTGTACAACTTGGTGTATTCGGCCTGTTATGTTTTGCAGTGTTAATGAGCTGGCAGCGTCACGCCCACGCTGCCGAATTTTGCTCAGACTCTTATTACATTGATGTAAAGCTCCCCAATCAAGCTCGGTGGGATCTGTGTTGGGAACATCGCACCCGTGAAGGTATTGTGCTCTCTAAGATTCATTATACCCCGCGTAATGGCCAACGGCGCTTGGTCTTAAATCAAGCAGGCTTAGCACAAATCCATGTGCCTTATGATGATAATGGTGCACGCTATCACGATATCTCCGACTATGGCTTAGGTGGCAATTATATGGCTGCCTTAAACTCCAATGACTGCCCCGGTGGTACATTACTTAATTTCGGATCAAAATCAGTCATTTGCCAACAAAGTGAAGCACGAGGCTCTGTGTTTACTACCCAAACCGAAAGCTTGCCAGGCAATAGTTTCAGCTTGTTTAGCGTGTCCAAAATCGGCGCTTATAACTACATCCCCATTTGGCGTTTTCTGGATGATGGCTCGATTGAGCCGGGCGTAGGTGCGACAGGTGCATTACAACGCTTTGGTGATCGCAGTGTAGAATCACAAGGCTGGTTAGTCGCTGAAAACAAAGTAGGTATTGCGCATTTACATAATTTCTTCTGGCGACTCGATTTTGACCTCAATAGCAGCAGTAACGATGATTATGTGGAAGAGTTAAACTTTAGCACCACGGCTGGCAAAACCAGCTTGGCTAAAACTCGCTTTACCGGCGAAGTCGCCCGCTCCGTTGACCCCAGTAGCTCACGCTTGTGGCGTGTGGTAGATGGAACCGCCAAAAATGCTAAAGGCTTACCTATCTCGTATGAAATTCGCCTGCCACAATCAGAACAGCAAGATGTAGGGCCAGCGAGTGAAACCTTCACCCAAAATGATTTGTATGTGACCCGACATAATAGCTGTGAGTTATTTGCCTCACATAATCCAACTTTAAATAACTGTGCAAATAATTTAGCTGACTTTGTAAATGGCGAAAACTTAACTGGGGCAGACATAGTTATTTGGCCAAGTACCACTTTCTATCACATGCCACGCGCAGAAGACGCGCCTCACATGGATGCGCACTGGTCTTATATTCAGCTAACGCCTCGTGATTGGCATGCGAATAACCCATTAAGCACGGCAGCGGATACTTCTGGTTCAACAGATGGAAATGGAAATAACGGCAGTGGTAGCAATCCTAGCGCACCAGATATTCTATTTGCTGATGATTTTGAAGGCACAAATCAATGGACACGTAATGCCTATCATACCGATACAGCCAGTGCTGGTTTATGGGAAATAGGACGGGTTGAAACCACTGATTATCAAGGAATTGCAACGCAACGCATGACTAGTAGTGGTAATGCGGCCTTAGCAACAGGTGTGCAAGCCGGTTCCATGATTGGTGCTTATGATTTAGATGGAGGCTTAAGCTCGATGCGCTCCCCAGAAATCAACTTGCCTAGTAGTGCGACTTATAAACTGGAGCTGAGCTATTATTTTGGACATCTCTGGAATGCAAACGCGAGTGACTTTTTCCGCGTCAGTGTAGTTGAGGGCAGTCAACGCCATATATTGCTGCAACAAAATGGCAATTTGAATAATCGCTCAGCACAATGGACAAATTTTAGTGTGAGCTTAGCGGCTTATGCGGGGAAAAAAATCTATCTACTCGTGGAAGCAGCCGATGCTGCTGCCGGGAGTATTGTGGAAGCGGGCATTGATAATCTGAAAATCAGCAAACAAGCTGGCACTGGCAGTACAACGAACCTGATCTATAGCGAAGACTTTGAAACACCCCTGACCTGGAGTTTAAATGCCAATGGCCGTGACACCGCTACTGCAGGTCAATGGCAAGTAGGCAAACCTCAAGGTACTTATTATCAAACCTTACCTTTACAATTGAATACAGCATCTAACGGCCAGCAAGCTTTAGTAACGGGTTATGCGGCGGGTACTAGTATTGGTGCTTATGATCTGGATGGTGGTCTAAGTTCAGTGCACTCACCCGTGATTAATTTAGCGGCTAATGCACAGTATCGCTTGCAGCTCGACTATTATTTTGCTCATCTTTGGAATACAAGTAATGCTGACTTTCTACGCATTAGTGCGGAAAATAGCCAAGGTCAAAAGCAAGTTTTATTAGAGCAACGCGGTACTGCCGCTAATCGTGCCGCTGCTTGGACGAGCCTAACAGCGGATTTGAGTAGTTTTGCCGGTAGTTCGGTTCGCCTGTTAATCGAAGCCGCTGATGGTGGCACCGGTAGCATGATTGAAGCGGCTATCGATAATCTAAGCATTACTCAATATTAAAAATAGCTGCTAGTGATTTGCGCGAACGCAAAGCACTAGCGCGTAGTAAGGGCATTATGAACCGACTTATGCTAAAAACGATTTTGATTCTAAGCTGTTTAGGGGGGGTGGCTGCTTGTCAAAAAGACCAAGCTCCTCTCGTACCTAAACAAAATGAAGCTGCTTGGGAACTCGCTCAAACCAGCAGCCAAGGCTTATTTAAAGTTCAACTAATGTGTAAACATGAGCCTTCGATAGGACCCTTTCAAGATTGCCAATTAGCTTTAGAAAATGGGCAAGGCCAAGCGATTACAGATGCCAAAATTAGCATGGATGGTGGTATGCCCAGTCATGGACATGGCTTACCTACCGCACCGGTGGTCAGTGCCTTAGATGGTCAGGGTCATTACCGAATTGATGGTTTACAATATAATATGCCCGGAGCTTGGCTACTTGGCTTCATGATTCAGACCACAGCAGGTCAGGATAAAGTAGTTTTCAGTTTTGAGATTTCGACTATAGAAAAAGCCGCATGCGCCCAGCCGTCGCAGTTACCTGCTTCCTAATCTTGGTTTGCCTAAGCAGTTGTACAAAACAAGATAAGCCTATTACTAATCCTTGGACTCCTCATGAATGGAGTCTGATTCAATCCTTATCCTTAACCAATTTACCAGCTCTGGCTGATCCGAGTAATCGCTATGTGGGTAATCCACAGGCGATTCAATTCGGCTCCGAACTATTTTTCGACAAGCGCCTAAGTGCAAATGGGCAGGTGAGTTGTGCCAGTTGCCATCAGCCTGAAAAGTTTTTTAGTGATGGCCTAACAACAGCGCAAGCCTTGGGTACGGGTACGCGTAATACCCCCTCGATTTTAGGAGTAGCTTGGAATCAATGGTTCTTTTGGGATGGGCGTAAAGATAGTTTATGGTCGCAAGCCTTAGCGCCTATCGAGGATCCTAAAGAACATAATTTCGCCCGCACGGCTCTTGCTAAATTAGTGCTTACTGATCCGAATTATCAGCAACAATACCAAGCTTTATTCGGTAGCTTACCCAGTACTGCTGAGATTCAAGCTTGGCCGTTCGATGCCCGTCCTTCCGGCAGCATTGAGCAAATCAAAACTTGGAAAGCGTTAAGTGATCAAGAACGCAATACAATTGATACCACCTTTGCGAATTTGGGCAAAAGCATTGCTGCTTATGTCAGTACTCTGCAACCCGTCGAAACCCGCTTTGATCAGTATGTGGCGGACTTAAACGCGGGTAAAGCAGCTAAGCAACTCAATGCAACTGAACTAGCGGGTTTGCGCTTATTTATTGACCCTAAACAACAATGTTTAAATTGCCATTCGGGAGCACTATTCACCAATCAATCTTTTCATAATATTGGCACGGGCGAAATGGGTAAAGATACGGGGCGGGCTGCCATTATTGATCAGGTAAGGTTTGATCGCTTTAATTGCTTAGGTAAATTTAGTGATGCCCCTAAAGAAGTCTGTACTAAATTGCAATATATGCAGCGCAATCGCCATCAATTAATCGGTGCTTATAAAACACCTTCTTTACGGAATGTGGGCTATACTGCGCCTTATTTTCATAATGGCAGCAAAGCAAACCTTGCTGATGTGCTTGATCACTATATTAGCTCGAAAGAAATCCAAGCAGGGCGGGCTGATTTAAAGCCGATTAGTTTAACCGAAGACGAACAAGCAGCGTTATTAGCTTTTTTGCAAACTTTGAATGCGGCTAAGCCTTAGTTGTGAATTCTTTCAGTAGACCCGCTATAGTGCAGGTACTCAGCCAACGGTAAATTAGACTCATGACAAACACCCCCCCTAAACATAAACCTCGGATTGGCATAGCCCTTGGCAGTGGCTCAGCACGCGGTTGGGCACATATTGGCGTGTTACGCGCTCTAGCCGATTTAGGCATTCAGCCAGCGATTATCGCAGGCTGCTCGATTGGCTCCATCGTCGGCGCAGCTTATGCAGCGGGTAATTTAGATCTACTAGAAAAAGAAGTCTTAAGCTTTAATAAACTGGATTTAGTCCGTTTTTTCGATTTGAACCCTTCTCTGCATGGTTTTGTGCATCGGGAACGCTTACAACAATTTTTTAATGATCATGTCTGCCCTACTGAACAAACTTTCGAGCAATTACCTCGTAAATTTGCGACAGTGGCTACTTATTTAGGCTCAGGTCGGGAAATGTGGTTTACTGAAGGTAAAGTAGCTGATGGCATGATGGCATCTATTTCCTTGCCCGGCTTATTTGCCCCTTTTGCCTATCAAGATCACTGGTTAGTCGATGGCGGTTTAGTCAATCCCGTACCTGTTTCTTTATGTCGCGCTTTAGGTGCTGATATTGTAATTGCGGTGAATTTGAATGGTTCTATCGCCCGCCGACATTTTCAGCCGCAAATAGATTTGACCTCTAAAAATACCGATTTAGCCGTCGTACCAGAAAACGACTCAGCTAAGCGCTCTTTTAGCCAGGTAGCCGCATCCTTACGTGATTATTCAGCCTCACTATTTAATTCTAATCGTTTAATGCCAGCACCTAACTTAATTGAAGCCATTACCGGCTCAATTAATATTATGCAAGACAAAATTACCCGTAGCCGTATGGCGGGTGATCCTCCGGAAATTTTACTAGCACCGAAACTCACCGATATTGGCTTATTGGAGTTTTATCGAGCGCAAGAAGCCATTAACGCTGGACGCGATGTAGTTCAGCGCCTACGTTTTGAAATTGAAACCAGTTTGGATGCTTAAATAATGTTAGCGAATTTATTTAACTTACCCGCCCCAAAGCAACGCGTCTTAATGCAGTTATTTTTATTGCTTTTAGGCATTGGCTTAATCTTTGCGTTGATGCCTTCACCGGATACGGGTGTACAAGTCAATGATAAGTTTATGCACACTACGGCTTTTTTTGGTTACGCGCTCTTGTTAGATATAGCAAGCAATCGAAACTTTTGGCGTTTTCAAGTACCCGTTTTGTTGGCTTATGGTGCACTTATTGAAGTTCTACAGTTTTTTATGCCTTGGCGAACATTTTCTCTATTCGATTTTGCTGCAGATGCCTTGGGTTTAGTCTTGTATTGGTTACTTTTTAGAGTAGTGTTGAAAGTTAAAGCCGTCGCCTAGCCTAGGTTTTCATGAGCATGAATGATCTCAACTTCATGCCCGACTAAAACAATACCGAGTCACCTGCCGATAAAGCTGTCCCGGCCAGAGTTCAGCAATGGGAAAATGAGCATGATTAGGTGCATCAGGCCAAGCTTGTGGCTCTAAAGCTAACCCCGCATAAGCTGCATAATCAGCATCTAAATGCTCACCATCATAGCATTGCAAACCCGGTTCAGTCGTTGCTAAGCGCAGCTCAATCCCCTTTTGACCTTGGAGATAAGCGACTGGACGTAGGGGCTGCTGGGAGTCAGCAGTACAAAAATTATGATCGTATTGCGCACCTTGCCAATTAATCGGCTTCAACTCACGAAAATCAAAAGCCGTACCTGCCACAGAAGCAATTTCACCACTTGGAATCGCCTCAGCATCGACTGGCAAATAGTGCTCGGCTTGAATTTGCAACTGATGGTTTTGAATACTGCCTGCACCATCTAAATTGAAATAACTATGATGGGCAAAATTACATAGCGTGGGTGCAGTCGTCGTGGCTAAAAATTCCAGCTCTAAACAAGCTGAGTCTAATAAACGATAATGCAGAGTCACGGTTAACTCCCCCGGAAAACCCATATGACCGTCTGCTAAAACCAGCTCTAAACTCAAACTACTTTCTGTATAAGCACTAACAGACCAGACTTGGCGATCCGCCCCCTCACCTCCCCCATGTAGCAGATGCTTGCCTAAAAAATTGGTGGACAGTTGGTAATTTCGTCCAGCAATCGGTGCACGTCCATAAGCAATCCGATTCGCAAAACGCCCAACATTACCACCAATATACGCTTTGGAATTTAAATAACCGGCTAAATCTGGAAAATTCAGCACTAAAGAATAAGGCATACCCTCCAAGCGCAAATCTTGCAGAATGCCACCCCAAGTCAACACACGAGCACTTAAGCCTCCACCGACTAATTCAAAGCTATGGATAACTTGACCCTCAGGTGTGGTTCCAAATACTTGCATGATGCCCTCCAAGCTAGCTCCTCACTTACTGTATTAAAGCTAGGATGCGCTCAATCTGCAACTCTTGCTCTAAGGTATCGGCTAAGCGCTCTAATTGCTGCTCACGAAGCGCATTAATATCGATGGTTTGCTCGACACCTAAGCCTGCCCAAGTTAATAACGAAGTAAGTGCAGCGGGTGTATCAAATAGTCCATGTAAATAGCTTGCGAAAATTTGCCCATCCGTAGACAGTGCGCCGTCAGGATCACCGTCTAAGTAAGTAGCAGGTTGATCTAAAGCCTTGCCCACACTCATGCCGCAGTGAATTTCATAGCCTTGCAGCTTAATGTTTGGGTCAAAAGCCAAGGCCCCTTGACGATTGATCAATTGTTTTTGTGGATGCAAAACGGTTTCAAGTTCTAATAAACCTAAGCCCTGATGATAAGACTCAGCGCCTTCAATCCCGTGCGGGTCATAAATCCCTGATCCCAGCATTTGTAAGCCGCCACAAATTCCGATGAGTTTACCACCATAACGCAGATGTTTTTGAATAGCGGCTTCCCAGCCTTGAGATTTAAGCCATTTCAAATCAAAACCGGTGTTTTTACTCCCCGGAAGAATAATTAAATCAGCGGCCGGAATGGGCTCATTATGCCTTATATAACGAAAATCAATTTGTGGGTGTAAGCGTAGCGGCTCGAAATCAGTGTGATTACTAATATGCGGCAATACCGGCACAAGGACACGAAAGCGCGCTTTAGAGCTGTGTTGCTCAGGCAATGCATCCTCCGCATCTAAATGCAAACCATGCAAATAGGGTAAGACACCTAAAACCGGCTTGCCAGTATGCTGTTCTAGCCAATCTAAACCGCCCTTGAGTAAGCCAATATCACCCCGAAAACGATTGATGACAAAGCCCTTAATGCGCGCTTGCTCGGTTGCGGACAATAAATTAAGCGTGCCTACCAAGTGAGCAAACACACCGCCACGGTCAATATCAGCAATTAAGAGGACAGGACAATCCGCCTCTTCCGCAAAGCCCATGTTAGCAATGTCACCTTCACGTAAATTAATCTCGGCAGGGCTACCTGCGCCTTCAACTAAAATGTAAGGATATTCATCTACTAAACGTTGATAGGAATCGAACACCACCTCAGCCGCTTTAGGCTTATATAAGTGGTAAGCCAAAGCCTCTAAATTCACGAGTGCTTTACCCTGCAAAATGACTTGCGCACCAGTATCTGTATTGGGTTTGAGCAAAATGGGATTCATATGCACGGTTGGAGCAATACCCGCCGCTTGGGCTTGCAAGGCTTGGGCACGGCCAATTTCGCCACCATCTGCGGTGACTGCGCTATTTAAAGCCATATTCTGCGGTTTAAAGGGAGCGACCTTCAGTCCACGCCGTTTAAAGGCTCGACATAAGCCAGCCACTAAGGTGCTTTTCCCAGCATCCGAGGTACAACCCTGAATCATCAGTGTTGGCATTCTCACCCCTCAATCCCAAAAATTAACAGGCAACTATAACAAAACTTTTTGCACTAAAACGCAGATTCAACAGGGCGTTGCTTTCACGGCAGCAAGCATGCCAACATGCTGGATTTACACCCACTAGGATAGCTTATGGACTGGCTGAGCGCACCGTGTGTTCCCCCTAATCAAGTGATGATTGAACTGGCAAGCCTACGCCAAACCCAACTCACCAAACCACCGCAAGCTTTAGGGGACTTAGAAGCGCTCGCTATTCGCTTAGCCGGTTTACAGGGACGTGAGCAGCCTAGTATTGAGCAGGTGCATATCAGTATTTTTGCAGGCGATCATGGCGTCGTCGCAGAAGGAGTATCTGCCTTCCCACCAGCAGTCACTCAGCAAATGGTCGCGAACTTTTTGCAAGGCGGTGCAGCGATTAGCGTGCTCGCAAAATCCTTACAGGCTAACTTAGAAATTATCGATACAGGCATTCTTGAAGCCTTGCCTGCTCAAAAAGGTTTAGTGATTCAACGGGCGGGTGCAGGTACTGCCAATAGCGCACAAACTGAAGCGATGACTTCAGCGCAACTACAATTAGCGTTACAAGCAGGTTATGAGGCTGCCGAACGCGCGCACGCTAGCGGTGCAGATTTATTCATCGGTGGCGAAATGGGCATTGGCAATACCACTCCAGCTACCGTGTTGTATTGCGCTTTACTTAAACTAAGTCCAGATACGATGACGGGTGCGGGTACGGGTTTAGATTCAGCAGGGATTGCGCATAAAACTCGAGTCATTGAGCGCATTCTACAACGCCATGCGGCTTGCGCAGATGATGCACTGGCGTGGTTACGTTGTGCAGGTGGCTTTGAAATTGCTGCTTTAACGGGTGCTTATCTGCACGCAGGACAATTAGGCTTAGCCATTTTATTGGATGGATTCATTACAACTGCCGCTGCAGTGGTTGCCCTACAAGTACAACCAGCGCTTAAAGATTGGTTATTTCTCTCACATGCCTCCGCAGAACGTGGACATACACAAGCGATTGCCCATTTAGGTTTGCAGCCTTTATTAGATTTGAATTTACGCTTAGGTGAAGGCAGTGGTGCCGCGATTGCAGTACCCCTCTTAAGACAAGCTTGCCTACTGCATAATCAAATGGCAACTTTTGCGGAAGCTGCCGTGGCTGGCAAATTGTAATGACTGTAACGCAAATTGATATACTTCGGCATGGGCGCATCTTAACTCCAAATTTATTTTGTGCACCCTCTACTGAACCTTTAAGCGCAGAAGGTTGGCAACAACTAACAACGGCTACCGATGGATATAAGCCGGATCAGATCCTCAGCTCACCCAGCCTACGTTGTGCGCAATTTGCCGAAAACTTTAGTAGTCAGTCAGCTATCCCCTTACAGATAGAACCTCGTATTCAAGAAATGAATTTTGGAGCTTGGGTAGGCAAAACTAGTCAAGCGATCTGGGAAACCGATCAAGCCAACTTACAACAACTCTGGTCTGATCCCCTGAGCTTTACCGCCCCTCAAGGTGAAAGTATGCGCACCTTTATTCAGCGCGTTACTGCGGCTTGGGTTGATTTCACTCAACGTTATGCTGGGCAACGGGTATTATTGATAACGCATGGCGGAGTCATTCGTGTCTTGTTGGCTCAGAATTTGGGGATTAATTATGCCCAAACTTTGCGTTTTGAATTAGGCTATGGGCAAGCAGTAAGGTTTCGGGTCTATGCAGATGGCCGCAGCAGCGTGTATGGATTAGGTCTGGAGCGCTTACTATCTTGAAGCCATTTACCACTGCTTTCTTTTTAGCTATTTCACTGCTGACTCGTATTCCCGTACCCCAGTTAGCTCAGTTGTCAGAGCCTGATTTTGGGCGTTCTACTTTATTTTACCCCTTAGTCGGTTTAGTCATCGGGGTGATCTTATGCTTGCCTATTTGGCTATTTCCTCAAGCGGATGCTTTAGTTTTGGCTGCAATAGTCACCGTCCTTTGGGCAGCCATCACGGGAGGATTGCATCTTGATGGCGTAGCCGATAGCGCTGACGCGTGGTTAGGTGGCTTTGGGGATGAGGAAAAAACCCACCGCATCCTGAAAGATCCTTTAGTCGGTGCAGCCGGTGCGATTGCTTTGGTTGCAGTGCTCTTACTTAAATTTGCAGCTTTGACGGTACTGATTAAGCATCAACTGAGCTGGCTGATTGTATTTGCACCCGTACTAGGGCGTAATTTTGTCTTGCTATTATTTCTCACAACTGAATATGTACGCGCTAGTGGCTTGGCAAGTGCGGCTGTCAAGACTTTGCCTGAAAAACCGGCTTTTTGGCTGATACTTTTGGTGATTGGAATAGCCGGTCTACTCGCTTGGCAAGGTTTGATCCTAGCCTTGATTAGCTTTTGGTTACTACGCCGCTTAATGCTACAGCGTTTAGGCGGCTGTACAGGAGATACAGCCGGTGCTTGTGTTGAGTTCGGGGAAGCAGCTTGGCTAATCGGAATTGCACTGAGCTTATAAATCCACTCCTTTTTGGGCTTGCACCCCCGCGCGATACGCATGTTTTTCATCGTTGATTTCAGAAACGGTATCCGCTAAATCCCGTAACTCAGCAGCAGCAGCTCGCCCGGTTACCACTACATGTTGCATAGCCGGGCGATGTTCTAAAGCATCGTACACTCGTTCTGCATCCAGATATTTATAGTTAATTAAATAGGTAAGTTCATCTAAAACCACTAAATCATAGCTTGGGTCTGTTAGCATTTTTTCTGCAATCCGCCAGCCCCGCTCGGAAGTAGCAATATCTTGAGCACGATCTTGGGTATCCCAAGTAAAACCATCCCCTAATACATGCCATTCCACATTATTTTGTTTACTAAAAAAGGCCTCCTCGCCGGTGTCCGTTCTACTTTTAATAAACTGCGCGACTCCCACTTTCATCCCATGTCCCAAGGCTCTTGCCACCATGCCAAAAGCAGAGCTAGATTTACCTTTACCGTTGCCTGTAAGCAACACTAAGACACCTTTTTCTTGGTTAGCTTGAGCAATGCTCGAATCAATTGCAGCTTTTTTACGTTGCATACGCTCTTTATGCCGCTGATTTTTCTCTAGTTCGTCCAAGACTTTCCTCCTATTTGCTCAATGTCAACGTTTATACAGATTCATTCGTTCATATAAATACAGGTAATATAAACTTTTGCGGAAAAGCTACAAAATTGTTAATGTGCGAACAAATTAAGCGTAGATTCATTCAATCATGTCGTAAGCAGGTTCTACAACTTGAAACATTGAGTGTTCTGTACCCTAAGTTGCCCCGATTTTAGTATGAATTAAGATGTCCCCTCTCATTTTAAAAATACTAAAAACCTTTTAACGGCAAGTTTTTACATTAACGACTAAACTTTGGAATGATGGGGTGGTATTCCTGTTAAGGAGAAGGTATGGCATTTGGTAAAACAGGCATAGATTGGCGCTCGACGATCGCGGCTGTGTGGCGATCAAATCGGCATTTTCTCAAGCCAATTACTCAGGTCGAGCTAATCGCACCGGATAGCCTGCTGGGCATTGATGAGCAAAAAGCCTTGCTATACAAAAATACCGAGAATTTTATGCGTGGCAAGCCTTCAAGTCATACTCTGCTATGGGGAGCACAAGGCGTCGGTAAAACAGCCTTAATCAAGACTTTACTGACTCGCTACCACAGCTATGGTTTGAGGATTATCGAGATACCCAAAACAGACCTACATTTACTTCCAGATATTATTGATGACCTGCGTGAGCATCATCATCATTTTATCCTTTATTGTGATGATTTGACGTTTGAAAGAGACCAACCCGATTACCGTTTACTGAAAATTGCTATGGAGGGAGCACTCGAAACACCACCACCCAATGTATTGATATATGCTACTTCGAGTCACCGTGGTTTATTGCCCGCACAGATGGCTGCTAATTTTAATCGGGATTTACACGCCAGTTTAATTCACCGCGAGGCAGAGGATGATTACTCCTTAGCAGGTTGGTTTGGTTTATCACTTTCTTTTGAGGCGATGGATAAAGAGATTTATCTAGCAATTATTGATCAACTCTTTAAAGGCAAGCCCATTGATCGCAGTGCTTTGCACGAGGAAGCTTTAAGTTTTGCAAATGATCGGGGGGGATACAGTGGACGTACCGCACGTCATTTCCTAACCCATTACCAAATATACATGTAAGAAAACTATGAAAACTACACATCTGCGCTTTTCGGTAACGGCGCTCTTAGTTACCGCCTCAGTGGGCAACGCTTTTGCTGAGCCTGCTGATGTTTGGTCATCCAATGCACCTACAGTAGCCTCAGCGGCTAAAGCGGTGGCGGCTACCCCTACACCAGCTCCTGCACCTATTATTATAGCTCCATCTGCCCCTGTGGTTGTTAAGCCCGCTGTAGCTACGGCTCCCGCCACAGTAATGCGCTCTAGTTATAGCTATAACGCTAGTTCAAATGCTAACGCCAGCTCAACCTTACCGAATGCAGCTAGCTCAGCCCCTACCGTTGCAGTCGATAAAACGCCAGTTCCGCAAATGAGTCAACGTGATTTAGATGAGAAATTATGGCTATCAGCTTTAGCTGGCAATTTAGGTATGGTCATGGATCTCATCAGCCAAGGAGCTAATCCACGAATTACTACGCGTTATGGTGAGACAGCCATTCATGCCGCAGCCGCACGTGGTCATATGCAAATTATTGATTTCCTAGCAAAGCGTGGGGTTAGCATCAACGCTCGCACTAGTAATGGATGGACTGCTTTGCATCATGCAGTACGCTTTGGACATGCGAATGTTGCCAATTATTTAATTCAAGCTGGTGCTAACCCTCGTGTCCAAACCAGCGATGCAGGTCAAAAGACGCCGATTGATATCGCGATGGATAAAAACGACTTAAGAATGGCGCGAATTTTGGGGTATCAATAAGAACTGCTAAACTGATACTTTCCAAATAACCCAAGAGTCTAGATATGCGAAGTATCAGTAAAGCACTGCTAACCCTGTCTGCTGCTAGCTTGTTAATGGTGGGCTGCACCCAAGAAACTCAAAACCAAATTGGGCGAGCCATTAACAACTGGACAGGCACCAATGGTGTGCTAGAAGTCTATAGTGGCGGTAAATTGATGAGACGCTTTGTTAAAATCGATAAATTAAGTACCGCAACAGGTACTAATTCTAGTGCCGACCGTCCTTACCGTTTTGGCAATGGCTATCTAGATGCTAACCTCAATGGTGTAGCAGATAATAATGAAAGTTATGTATATTTTGAAATTAGCGACTACTCAACGGATTATGTGTTCTATGAGGCACCCAAAGTGATGCCGCCTAATCCACTCTAGTCTAGGGCTTTTTATGCGCGCGCGGATGCGCTTTATCATATACCGCCGCCAGACGCTGAAAATCTAAATGGGTATAGATCTGGGTTGTGCCAATATTGACATGACCCAGCAACTCTTGCACAGCGCGTAAATCACTAGAAGACTCCAATAAATGACTGGCACAAGAATGTCGTAATTTATGCGGATGCAAACGCTGCGCTAAGCCGCGCTTTTCCTGCCAGTAAATCAATCGAGCTTGTACATTACGCATACTAATGCGGCGCCGTTGTTGGCTCACAAACAAGGCTTGCTCTTCACTATCACATAAATCAGGGCGTACACTTAACCAAGCTCGTAAAGCCTCAACAGCCTGTTGCCCAATGGGTACATCGCGTTCTTTGTCACCCTTACCACGCACACGCATCATGCCTTGGTTTAAATCGAGATGATTCACGTTTAAACCTACTAACTCCGCCAAGCGCACCCCTGAAGAATAAAATAGTTCCATCATTGCGCAATCACGCAACTCCAAGACACTTTCAGGGTGGGTATCCAGCAAATACTCCAGTTGATCGGCATTTAGGATTTCAGGTAAATGGCGGGGAGTTTTTGGAACGGGAACATCAAAACAAGGATTCGAATTCACTAAGCCTTCGCGCAGGAGAAACTGATAAAAGCGACGTAGAGAAGACAGTTTGCGCTGCAAACTACGGCCTTCGAGTCCGCGCCGCCGCAAAGCACTTATCCAATCACGAATATGGAAAGCTTTCACTTGGATCACTGCAGGGGCTTGTTTGAGCTGCTCTAACCATTTAACAAAATCACCTAAATCTTGCTGATAGGCAGACAAAGTCAGCGGCGAATAACGTTTTTCGCTCTGCAGATAATGTTGATAACGCTCGAATACCTCTAGATCCATGTCCTAAGAATGACTGGATTCGAGTGATGGGTCAACCCAAGCTTCTAAATGCAAGGATAAGGCTCGCGATACCAGATCACCCAATTGGCTAATAAATAAAGTCCCCATGCCCGGATGGAAGCGATCTTCATGCTCACTACCTAAAGCTAAGACGCCAATATTGCGCGCTTCAAATAAGGGAATCAGTACGGCTGATTTAATCGTCGTATTTTCCTCTCCGAACAGGAAAATTTGCTGCTTAGGACGTAGGCGTCCACAGACCGGTTGACGCTTCTGGAATAGACCTGCCATCTGTTTTAAAGCGCGATCATCGGGATCAATAAAATGCAAACTGCTGTCACCGGATTGACCACGGCCAATGAGGCGCAAGATGACACTATCTGCCTCAAACTCAGAACACATTAAATCGCGACAGGTCGCAACAACATCATCGAGACTATCACAGCTCATTAGTTCTAAAGCCAAATGATGCAAACTTACTACCACCCGTTCACTTTCACGTGCGGCTCGCAGCATGTCCTCCATTTGACGCGAGAGTTGCGCTTGCCGATCACGTTGGCGTTGCACTAAGTGCTCTAATAAAGAGATGGCTTCGCCGGTGTGGCGATGTGGGATAAACAAACCATCTAAGAGATCGCCTTGTTCGAGAAAAAAATCAGTGTTTGCTCGGAGGTAAGCAACCACCTGCTCAGCAGTTATTTCCTGTTGTTTTAATGGAATGCTCATACTGTCACTGTACCTGTATAAACGGTCGTTGCCGGCCCGGTCATATAAACGGGCTGTCCTTCGCCTTGCCATGCAATTTGCAAACACCCACCAGGTAACTCCACTTGTACTTGGTCAGCCAATAAACCTTGTAAACGTCCTGCTACCACAGCCGCACAAGCACCTGTTCCACAAGCGCGCGTTTCACCGACTCCCCGCTCGAAAACGCGCAACCGGATGTGATCAGCATCTAGCACTTGCATAAACCCGACATTAACGCGCTTTGGAAACAGAGGATGGGATTCTAAAATTGCCCCTAAGGATTCGACCGGTGCTGTTTCCGTGTCTATGACTTGTAGCACAGCATGTGGATTGCCCATTGACACTGCTGCTAACTGCACAGAATCTTGCCCTATCTCCATAGTATAGAGTATTTGGCGCTGTTGGAAAATGAATGGAATTTCAGCAGGCTCTAACCGGGGTATGCCCATATTAACGGTAACCTGCCCATCTGCGGTTAAATCCAAAGACATCCGTCCAGATTCGGTCATAACTGGAATGCTAGTCTTGTGCGTTAGGCCTTGTTCGTAAACAAAACGCGCAAAACA
>AATN01000005.1_pt1 | contig 58139 bp, 57 predicted proteins | sample 270648 | NCBI WGS metagenome assembly AATN01 (sample SAMN02954269, study PRJNA17659) | bioreactor sludge metagenome | biome: terrestrial; feature: bioreactor; material: sludge; isolation source: Enhanced Biological Phosphorus Removal (EBPR) bioreactor sludge | place: Australia: Brisbane, Queensland
CAGCCTCAACACTTGGGGCTGCTGCGCTATTACCTTCCATCATTAACTCCATTCAAAACCTACTTTAGTCCGTACTTTTTATCCATTCATCATATCTTCTTAAAAAATAATCAAAACACTGAACGGCCTTGTCTACGCTTTCAATTAATAAAGCTAACAGGAGATACTGAGCATGGCAGGTTTTGATATAAGAATGAATGCCTCTAAGCAGCCAGAAAGCACGTCTTCAACGTTCAATAACCCATCTTCAGCCCAAGATATGACTACCGAGAATATTTCTCGATTTATCGCTGCTGCAACACCACTACTACCCAGCTATTCTTTAGCTGCGCAACAAACTCAACAGATTACTGGAGAAGCGATAAAGCCACTCCAGCAACAAACAGATACAGTCACCGTTGGTAGCAATTCTCGCCTAGAAGACACGCACATTATGAGTCAGGGGAAAGATGCACTTCGTATTCAGGGCGATGATGCGAACTTGAAAAATATTCATATCACTGATACAGGACACTATGCCTCTAAGGGTGGGCATGTTGATGCAGGACAATTGATTCCTCCCGACCAATTCATAGGAGGGGTACTTCATAACCTGAATGTCGATGGCTTTCATGTAAAAGGCTCTCCGAAAGCTGATTCCATCCAAGGTTTGTTCAGCTCTGATGGTTGCCTTGTCAATATAAACTTAAAAAATGGCGTGTTGGATATGGGTTCACCCAATAAAATAGCCTTCAACGGCCTAGCCAGTGGTCATTTAGATAGTTTTGTCGATGGTGAAGGCGAGACCCTCCCCGCTCGCTTACACCCCCTACGCATTGGAGGTAATCCGGGAACGGGCAATGTATGGGTACTGTCAGTTAGCCCAAAAGAACATGAATGCAACCCCAAGGAAATCACCGGCAGTAACTATTTTCCTGAACTGGATAAACGCCGTGTGCTTCCTAATCCTCAAGCCACACAAGATATTGGTTTGTGTGATTTTAGATTGGATGAGTTCAAACGGGATGTGAAAGATAAAACCGTCACTGAACTCTTAGCCAATCCTGATAACCAAACCAAGGTCAATCATTGGCTAGAGTGGGTAAGAACGACGAAACAACCTGAGTTTAAAGGGCAGTATGAGAGTATTAGTAAAGCTATTAGAACAGCGAAAGAGAGCAATCAAACTATTGGTGAGATTACAGGGGGAAGACTGCAACCAATTTTTTATCAACTAATTGCCCAAACTTACGGTACACGCTGCACTCAAGCTCAGGAATAAGCAAAAAAATGCAACACCAAAAGCTTAACTTGTTTTTACTCATTATCCTGCTAAAACTAGCTTTAGGGCAGAGTCTTTTCGCTGCTGAAAACTGCTCTAGCTATTTAGATTTACTTAAAGATTATCAAACAGACCGAAAAGAGCTATTAGCTTGCGGTGTTGCTGAAGATGATTACTTCATGAAAGCCCAGTTGGAGGAGCAAGCAATCTGGTGTCAACAAGCTACGCAGGCCGAACGTAATCAAAGAGTTAATCAAGCCGGTTTACCTACTCTACATTGTGGTGGAACCTTGCACTATTTTAGTCTTGAGTCTAAGGAGAAACGTAGCCAACATTGGGGTCTTATCCATGCCTTATACGAAACTCTCACTTTAGAGCCTGCTCCCCCTGAAGTGCTAAAAGCGATCATCGCTCAACCAGGCAAAAAAACTGGTGCTAAATTCTCCAGTTTTCCTATTCAAGAGCTACAAGGCTCATCCCCGACCTGCCAGCTTCAAGCAGTCAAGACCAATCTTGGTATTGACTCCTCACGGACTCACTGGCTGGTTAGTGCCGAACCTCCCTGCCAACGAGATGAGTTTAATCAATCTCCCTTTTGGTTGGTTGAACAACAAAACCATCAATACCGAGTACTTTTAGCTTACCGAACTGATAGCTTGGACGTTCAAACTAAACGCTATCAAGGCTACCCTCAACTTAAGACCTACCACATGCTAGATAATGGTCATAATGATAGTGCTGACCTCACTTGGCAATATGATCCCAAACAAGGTCAATACCGTTATGCCGCCAGTCGATGCAGCAATCTTTCTCGGCTGGATGAGAGCGAACCCGCCTCCTTTGCAGACTGTTACAAAGGAGAAACATGGCAATGACCCTGTATCCTCGATTTTACTATGCTTGGCTAGCCTGCCTCTTAACGAATTTTGCCTTAAGACAGGCTACCCCTACTGCGGTTCGCATACTCCCCCCTGACCGCTTAATAGGTGGTGCTTTACACAATCTCACGACTGACCACCTTCAGGTGAACGACGCTGCAACACCAGACTCCCTCCAAGGTGGAGCTGGTTCTAATGGTTGTTTTGTCAATGTGGTCTTAATAGACCCTCCCCGCTCGCTTGCAACCCCAAGGAAATTACCGGCAGTAACTATTTTCCCGAACTGGATAAACGCCGTGTGCTCCCTAATCCTCAAGCCATACAAGATATTGGTTTGTGTGATTTTAGATTGGATGAGTTCAAGCGTGACGTGAAAAGCAAAACAGTGAACGAACTTTTGGCTGATCCTGAGAACCAAACCAAGGTTGATAACTGGCTAGAATGGGTTAAAACGACGGAGCAACCTGAGTTTAAAGGGCAGTATGATTCTACTGAAAAGAATATTAATGACGCTAAGAAATCAAATGCCCACATTACTCAACTTCAAGGTGGGGCTTTACAGTCAGTACTGTATCAACTGATTGCTCAAACCTATGGTACACCTTGTACTCAAGCTCAAGAAAAGGCAAAAGAATGAAGTCACTAATACACAGTATTATTCTATTCGTCGTTTTTTGGCAAAACAGTAGTGCTGCTGAAAACTGCTCTGCCTACCTAGACCTACTTAAAGAGTATCAGACAGATCATAAAGAACTGTTAGCTTGCGGTGTCGCTGAAGATGATTACTTTATGAAAGCCAAGCCCGACGAAGAAGCTACTTGGTGTGAAAAAGCCACGCAAGCAGAAATGGATCAGCGTTACAATCAAGCTGGTTTACCCACTCTACATTGTGGTGGAACCCTGCACTATTTTAGTATTGAGTTTGATACCAAAGGTAGCCAACGTTTGGGGCTTATTCGTGCTTTATACGAAACTGTCACTGTGAAACCAGTTCCCCCTCAAGTTCTAAAAGCGATCATTGCCCAACCTGGTAAAAGAACCGGAGCGAAACTTTCAGTCTTTCCTGTTCAAGAATTACAAGGCTCATCGCCCACCTGCCAACTTCGATCGATCAAGACGGCACTCAGCACTGACACCTCAAGGATTCATTGGCTCGTCAGTGCCGATCCCCCCTGCCAACGGGATGAGTTTAATCAATCCCCCTTTTGGTTAGTCGAACAACGAGGTGAGCATTATCAGGTGATTTTTGCTTATCGCTCACAAGTTATTCAGGCTCAAACCAAGCGTCATGAAGGCTACCCTATTCTTGAAACCCTTCACACCATTGACAATGGAACAAGGGATGATGCTGAAATCACTTGGCAATATGATCCCAAACAAGGTCAATACCGTTATGCCACCAGTCGATGCAGCAATCTTTCTCGGCTGGATGATAGCGAACCCGCCTCCTTTGAAGACTGTTACCAAGGAGAAACTTGGTAATGACTGACGATACGACCTACTCCTCTTCAGCTTCGGCTGCAGTTACACTTTTATCTTCCTGATAGTAATAATCATATTTAGCCAAGGTATCGCGAGTGAATGCCCAAGCTTGGTTATAAGACAAACCACTATTGGCTGGAATGACGATTTTCACATATAAATCATTGCCATGATTGAGCTTTAAATCACTTAAAGCACTATTCAATTGGCTTAAACCTACACTTTGATAGTTCGAGTCACCGGGTTTACGAATACTATAACCGGCACTGGTATACATCACTTCTACTACTTTTTTACCTTTACTCGAACGGGAGGGTTTAAGCAGTTTTTGATATTTTTGATCTAACTGCGAATAATCACCTTCTAAGCTTTCAAGCTCTTTACGGTTTTCCTCAATCTGAGTGCGTAAACTGGTTAAGGTACTTTCTTTTTCAATATTCTCGGCTTGCGACTGAGAAAGATTCTCTTGAACTTGTTTCAGTTCATTGCGTAATTGTGTGGTTTCAACTTCTTGTGCCTGCTTAGTTTGTGTCAACTCCGCTTGTAAGCGTTCACTAGTAGCAGTCGCCGTGCTTAGATTAGTTTGTACCGCTTTTAATTCAGTGGTGCGCGCTGCTAATTTGCTAGCTTGGGTGGCCGCTAAGTTTTTAGTTTCTTTCAACTCCGTGCGCGTTTTTTCTATTAGCGCTTCGCTACGCATTAATTCAGTCTCAGTAGAATTCAATTGGCGGCGATAATAATCAAGCTGCTCTTCTAAAGTGGCATTTTCTTTTAGGGTACTAGCGACCTCTTGGCGTGCTTGATCTTTAGCCGCAATATTTGAGCGCAAATCTTGCAGTAAGCGGGTATTCGATAAAAGTACCGCCACCGTCACCAGCAAAAAGGTCATTAGAATGACCATCATCACATCGCTAAACGAGGGCCAGAAATTTTCTTCATGAGCGTCCTGAATCTGCAAGAGCGCGTTGTTTTGCTGATGCATAACTCACCTAACGACTCATTAAAGAAGTTTTGGGTAAACTGGGCGTACTAGAGCGTTCATCCAAACGGAAACCTTCACGAATTGACTCACGAATTACCCGCAAATCTTCGCTATTGGTTTCCACGGTGCGCGCTAAGGCATGCCCAATCGTACTAATTTGCCCCTGTAAATCATCTACTGCTAATTGCAAACGATCACCTGCCTGCAAAAAGCGCTCTTGAATTTTAGCCACCGCCTCTGCTGCTTGACGCAATTCAGTAGTTAAAATAGATACATCATTCAGGATGCTAACCTCTGTAGTACGGAAATGGGGCATCACATACAAAGTGGTGGTTTGCTCCAAATTCGCAAGTAATTGGGTGCGAATATCCTGCAAGCGCAAATGGAAATAAGAAAAGGCGGCATAGGACAAAATTGCAGTGATGGTTGTTTTTAGTGCAGTCGACATTCCACCTAAAATCGCGCCCATTTTTTGTAAATCATCCGGTGTATTGAGTAAGCCCTCAGCATTGAAGAGCGCTACTGAAAGCGAAACGACTGTGCCGAAGACCCCTGAAATAATCAATATATTGTGTACAAAACGCACTAAGGTAAATCGCGCTGATTCACCCGCCGCTACAATCGCGGCTAAAGAACCTTGATTGATTTCGGCATTTTGATCATAGAGCACTTGCAGGGCATTAACCCGCTGGACGATCAAGGCTTTGCTATCTAATTTATGCAATGGATTGGCGGCATTATCCTTCACTCGCTCAACAAACCGTTCGAGCACCTCTTCTTCATGTGCATAACTCACAAACAACATTATCATGCGCATTAAGCCCATGAGAAACAGAACTACAATGGCTAAATTCAAAATGATGCCCAAAGTGCCTAATTGTTTAGAATAGAAAAATGGGGTAAGCACATCTTTGAACAGAAAAATTAAAATACTAGTCAGCAGTAATAGGCCAACTATCAAGAATAAAGAGTTATAAGCGCGTGCTTTTACGGGTTTCAAGGTCGTTTCCTACTGAGGTTAAAGATAATAGACCATTCAAGTTTAAATTATGAAGCACTGCTGACCGTCTTTGTGATTGTATGTGGTTTCAAGGTTGGTCTAGTAAGTCTTCAGTTAAATCTAAAACTGCCTGCATAGGAGTGCGTGGGCTAGTTTCTAATGGAGCAATCTCAGGTAAAGACCGCCCTGATTCAATACCCAATTCAGCTAGGCGCTTCGCACTCGGCATTACACTCCGCTCCATTGACCCTAAGAAGCGATTATAACTATCCACACTAGCTTCTAAATTTTTGCCTAATCGTTCAGCATGGCTGCTTAGAATTGATAAACGCTTATGGAGTTCCATCCCCACATCACGAATCCGCGTGGCATTTTCGGTTAAAACCGCTTGTTGCCAGCCAAATGCCACTGCCCGCAACAAAGCCATCAGTGTAGCAGGTGTGGAGAGTATAACTTTAGCTTCCAGCGCATCGTTCATTAAGGTTTTGTCATGTTCTAAGGCAGCGCCTAAGAATTGCTCGCCGGGCATAAACAAGACCACAAAATCCGGTGCACCCTCAAATTGCTCCCAATAGCGCTTAGCGGACAAGAGTCTTACATGCTCACGCACACGCCGCGCATAACGCTGTAAATGCTGAGTCCGATCTTGGTCGCTTTCAGTTTGCGCTGCATCCATATATGCATCCATCGGTGTTTTCGCATCAATCACCAGTTCACGCTTATCGGGCATGCGAATAATCATATCAGGGCGAATCGTGCGTTCTTCATTACTGCGTTGGACTTGTTCCATAAAATCGCAATATTCCACCATTCCAGCCATTTCGACGATACGTTTTAAGGTTAATTCACCCCACTCTCCACGCATGCCCGGATTACGCAGTGCAGTTGACAACTTATTAGCCTCCTGACGTAAAGCTAATTGATCTAAACTTAAATTGCGTAACTGCTCCCCCAAAGCACCAAAGGAAGCATGGCGGTCTTTTTCAATGGTTTGGATTTGCTGTTCAGTTTTCTCCAATGCAGAGCGAATCGGCTCGAGCAAGTATTGGATTGATTGCTTACGTTGATCTAAATCGGCTTGAGATTCCGATTGAAAACGCCGCATGCTTTCCTGTGCGAGTTGCAAGAATTGCTGATTATTTTCTCGCAAAGCCCGTTGAGAGGCTGCCGCAAAGGTATTGTGCAGCTTATCTTGAGCATCTTCGAGCAGACGCAAACGTTCTTCATGCAATTGCTCTTCTGATTGCAATTGCAACTTTAAACGCTCAATTTCTTGGCGTGCCTGTTGCAGTGGGCGGTTATAGATCAGAAAAGCGACTCCAATGCCGAGCAGAAACATGCACAGTGCTACGATCAAGAGTATATTGGCATCCACTAACTGACCAAGGCTGGAGGCAGAACTGGTCATAAACTCACCCTAAGTACTAAGCACAAGCATCGAGTTAGCAACTGCTTACGTATGAGTGATCTGTGAACTTGAAGATCTTTAAGATAGGTATTGTGCATGAACAAACGGCTCGCCACTCAAATGCTAAGTATTATCACACTTCTATGTACTTGGCTGCTAATCACCTCGCCCGCTACTGCGATGACAGATCTGCAAGGCCAGCCGGTGAAGCTAGAAAACATCGTCGGCAAGGGAAAATGGACAGTGATAAAAATCTGGGCATCGGACTGTCATATTTGCCGCCAAACGATTCATTATTTGACTGATTTTGAAGTGAGTTTTCCGGAGGCTGCTGTGTATGGGATCTCCATTGACGGCCAAGCAGGTAAAGCAGAGGCACAAGCTTTTGTAAAACAAAATAACTTAGACTTTCCTAATTTACTCAGTGATTTAAGTGAAATGAATGCTTATTTGAATAAGGCTGCGGGCGAAAGTTTATATGGGACACCAACGATGTTAGTTTTTAATCCGCAAGGTAAATTGATTGCGGTACAACCAGGACCTGTCACAGCGGATGAGCTGGTGGCATTTATTAAGAAAGAGCAGCAATCTTGAGGGCAATGATGCTTAAGCTTTTAACTCAAACTAGGGCTGCTCTAGCTTTAGGGCTACTGAGTATCAGTGTACACCTGCAAGCCTTCACAGACTTACAAGGCAAACCTATAGAGCTTTTAGATTATGTGGGTAAAGGCAAATGGACAGTATTTGAAGTCTGGTCGTCTGATTGCCCCTACTGCCCTGATGGCGTATTTTATATGAAGGATTTTAAAGCCCGCTATCCGCACGCTGCCCTGTATGGGATTTCATTAGATGGCGATAGTGGGCAAGCAGCAGGACGACAGCTAGCACAAGGCTTTATTAAGAAACATCAAATTAATTTCCCGACCTTAATGAGCAGTACGCTTGAGTTGGATAATTTCCTCATGGTACAGGGAGAACAAGCTTTAGTCGGCACACCTGCATTACTTATCTACAATCCTAAAGGTGAACTAAAAGGGGTAGAATCTGGGGCGATTATTGCTCAAGATGTGATTGATTTTATTCAAATTGAACAAGCTAAGAAAAACTAGCCAAGCAGTGAACCAATCGCAGCTATTGGGAGCTGCGATCCGGTAAAGCGATATTTAACTCTAAAACTTCACAATCATTGACGCGTTCCAAGTGCACATTCACATCTTTATCATCGATGGGCACATACTTACGAATCACACTCATGATGTCATTCCGCAGTTGTGGCAAAAAATCGGGGCCATTGCGATCAATGCGCTCATGTGCAATCAAAATCTGCAAACGCTCTTTAGCTACCTGAGCCGTTTTAGGTTTCGGGGTACGAAAATAATCTAAAATACCCATAAATGTTTAACCTCCGAATAGTCGTTTGAAAAGTCCTTTTTTCTCAACTTCGAGGAAACGATGCGGCACAGTCTCGCACTAAGAAACGTCTAACGAAATCATCATAAGCTTGGCCAGCGGTACTTTCCTTGTCTAAAATCACTGGCACACCGCTATTTGAAGCTTGTAATACAGATCCTGACTCAGGAATTACGCCAATTAAAGGCACCGCCAAAATCTCTAGAATATCTTCCATCGCTAACATATCACCACTCGCTACCCGCGCTGGCGAATAGCGAGTGATTAATAAGTGTTCGTGAATATTCTCACCACGCTCCGCTTTACGTGTGCGACTTTGTAATAAACCTAAAATTCGATCCGAATCACGGACAGAAGAAACTTCAGGATTCGTGACAATGATTGCATCGTCCGCAAAATACATTGCTAAAGCGGCGCCACGCTCAATACCTGCAGGTGAATCACAAACAATAAAATCAAAGCCATCATCGGTTAAATCTTTTAAAACTTTCTCTACACCGTCTTGAGTCAGTGCATCTTTATCTCGAGTTTGGGAGGCTGGCAGAATAAATAAATTATCACTACGTTTATCTTTAATCAGAGCCTGCTTAATATTCGCTTCGCCACTAATTACATTAATGAAATCATAGACTACCCGCCGCTCACAACCCATAATTAAATCAAGATTGCGTAAACCCACGTCGAAATCGATCACCGCTGTTTTGTAACCCTTTAATGCAAGCCCAGTTGCAAATGCAGCACTAGTGGTAGTCTTACCGACTCCGCCTTTGCCAGAAGTTACGACAACAATCCTGCTCAATTTCTTACTCCTTGATTCAACAGCCGTGCGGCACAGCCGGACTATAAAGCTAAACCCAAGCCGTGCCAATCAAATCGGTACTATTTTCAACTTCTCTTGATCCAAATAGATCATGACCGATTGCCCTTTAAGATTAGACTCAATTTCATCTAATAAACGGTAACGCCCTGCAATAGCAATTAATTCTGCTTCTAAGCGCTCACAAAAAATTCTCGCCTGTATATCACCTTGAATACCGGCTAAGACACGCCCACGTAAAGCACCATAGACATGCACTGAGCCACCCGCGAGTAATTCAGAACCTGCACTAGTGTGCTGCAGTACCACAATATCCCCATAGGGACAATACACTTGCTGACCAGAACGCACAGGTCGATCTAAGACTAATAAACGCTGTACAGCTTCAGGGTATTCTGGCGTTAAATTGACTTCAGTGACAGGTGGTGTATTAGCAGTAGGTTGCTGCTTGCTAGGGCGTAACAAGGCCCAACCTGCCGCTAGCGCTTTAGCCTCAGCTTCTTCCCACAAATTGCGTAAACCAACAGGCACCAACCCAAGCTTGCTGACTTGAAGTTTAAGCTCTACAAAATCAAGCTCAAGACCAGCCTCACCCAAAAGCTGACAATCAATGATAATCGGGCTACGCTCTAAAAATTGACTGGCTTGTTGGCATTTGGCTTCAAGAGCTGTACTAATAGCGTGCATATTTCCAGAGTGTAGAACCAGCACGGCTAAAAGAGACATTTCCCCTTTTAAATCAATTACCTGCTCCTTCACGCTGCTCTCTCTCCTTACTACAAAGCTTAATGGTAACTTGCCAAGTCCGTTACCTTATTGTGTACATTTATCAAATTGACTTATGATATGCTGCGTATAAGTTTGCTTACAGGGTATTTGCTTCACTTTTTAGATACTTATATGCCCAGTGCATTGCCACTTGGATTCTCAAACTCAGGGCTTGACTATGTACAATAAAAAACCTCATAAATACGTTATCACTCTAGGCTTTGCCTGTGTGAGTGCATTCATTATGCATTCCGCAAAAGCCAGCAACACTCCAGATCTAGGATCACTATACAACCCAGCCGAGCAATTTAAAACCGCAATTAACCTCATTGAAGGACAAAATACTAAAGCTGATTTCTCCACTGGGCTAAAATGGTTGAAATTAGCAGCGGCACAACAATATCCTCAAGCACTCTATCAACTGGGTTTTTATTATGAATATGGGATTGATGAGGTTGAGCGTGATTATTTTAAGGCAGTGGATTTCTACGAAAAAGCTGCCAAACAAGGGCATTTAGAATCACAATTTAATCTCAGTGCTTTGCTCTTGAGAGAGAGCACTCCTGCTTATAATCCTAAACAAGGCCTCTATTGGTTAGAGCAAGCTGCCAAACAAGATGATGGTGAAGCTCAGTACAGTCTTGCCATGCTCTTAGATCAAGAGGCCAAAACTGATCCTAGTTTAACTGAACCAAGCTTTAATTGGCTAATCAAAGCCGCACAAAATGGTCACCGTGGTTCTGAGTACATTTTGGGGGTGAAGTACTTACAAGGTGAAGGAGTCAAAACGGACTATCAACAAGCCTTTAATTGGTTCCAAAAAGCGGCTCAACAAGGTGATGCGGCGGCTCAATTCAATACCGGACTCATGTATGAACAGGGCACTGGTGTTGGGCAAGATATGCAGTTGGCGGTTGAATGGTATCAAAAAGCTGCCCAGCAAGGTGAAGCCGGTGCGCAGTTTAACTTAGGTAATAAGTATTTATTTGGCTCTGGGGTCACGCAAAATACTACTAAAGGTGTTGAACTGATTCAAACCTCAGCTAAGCGCGGTAATCCAGCGGCACAAACCATGTTGGGGAACATGCTCACGACTGGTAAATTTTTAGGTATTGACTATGCCAAAGCTTATCAATTGTATTTAGGAGCGGCTGAAAATGACTACCCAGAAGCACAATATCAATTGTCGTTAATGTTCGCGAAGGGCCAAGGCGTGGAAATGAGCCATGAAAAATCTGTGCATTGGATTAAAAAAGCGGCTCAATCTAACCATGCTTTAGCTCAATATGGTCTCGGTGCTTATTTAGCCAATGGTGTAGGCGTTGAGAAAAACTTGATGGAAGCAGCTTATTGGTTATCTTTAGCGGCTGCTCAAGGTCAAAAACATGCAATCGAGTCGCGAGATTCTGTGATGGAGCTACTCACGCGTGAACAACTCGACACCCTTAAACAGCGGATCAATACCTTTAGCAGTGCTCCGCAAAAGATTGTCACTCGCTAATTAAAACTTGTCAAAATCCCCTAGCAGTAGCTGTACTATGCAAGCTATTGCTAGTTTCAGGTACAATGCCGACGTTTTTGATCACCCCACAAGCGTATTATGGCCGTAGCAAGCACAGCCTCATCTCTTCCAAGCTTACAAGCAGCTTACCCTCCGCCCAAGCAAGGTAGTATCCGCTGGGGGCAGCTTTATGGGAATGCTGCCGAAGCACTCATTGCCCAAACGGCTAGTGAATTTAAAGGCTTAGTGCTACTAGTCACCAGCGATACGCATCATGCTTATCGGATGGAACAAGCCCTACGCTTTTTCGCCCCTGAATTATCGGTGCATATTTTTCCTGATTGGGAAACCTTGCCCTATGACATTTTCTCGCCGCACGAAGATATTATTTCTGAGCGCCTAAAAATTCTGGCGCGTTTGCCTAGCTTGCAACAAGGCATCTTAATTGTCCCTGTGGCAACTCTGATGCAACGCTTAGCACCGCTAAATTATGTGCAAGGTCATAGCCTATTATTAAGAGCAGGCATGAAATTAGCCATTGATAGCTTTCGCAAGCACTTAGATAAAGCAGGCTATCAAAATGTCAGCCAAGTCATGCAGCATGGCGAATACGCAACCCGTGGCGCTTTGGTCGATCTCTTCCCGATGGGGAGCACCATTCCTTATCGAATTGACTTATTCGATGATGAAATTGACTCGATTCGTAGCTTTTCTACGGAAACCCAACGCACTGAAGATAATTTTAAGGAAGTCGAATTATTACCAGCACGTGAATTTCCATTAGATGAAGCAGGTATTAAATTATTCCGCACGAATTATCGTCAACAAGTGGAAGGTGATTTACAACGCAGCCGCATTTATGAAGCTGTCAGTCACGGTAAACCGCCTGCGGGTATTGAATATTATTTGCCACTCTTTTTTGAAAGTACCGCGACTCTATTTGATTATTTACCCGCTAAGACCCTGCTAATTCTTGAAGAGGGGATTCCCGCAGCGGTTGAACAGTTTTGGCAGTCTTTGCAAAATCGCTATGAACAGCGTCGCCATGACATTGAGCGTCCACTCTTAGCCCCCGATAAACTCTTTCTCAATGCAGAGTTACTCAAAAGTTTCCTGCATGAATATCGCAGCATTGAGGTTCAGAGTTTTAAATTAGAAACAGAAGGTCACAATTATAATACGGCTGCCCTGCCCTCCCTATTAATCCATCCACGCCATGAGCAACCTTTATTTCTCTTGTTGCAATTCTTGAAAGACTTAAAGGGTCGCGTCTTATTTACGGCTGAGTCGGCCGGGCGGCGTGAAGCTTTAATTGAGTTATTACGTGAGCAAACGCTTGCTGTCCAAACCCTAGAGACTTGGCAGACGTTTGTAACCAGTAAAGCAGAAATGGCGGTCACGGTAGCGCCATTGGAGCAAGGTTTTTGGCTGCCAGAGGCTCGCCTGGCTGTTATTCCAGAGAACTTATTGCATGGCGTACAAATTCAGCAACAGCGCCGCCGTAAAAAGGCGACGCGTGATGCTGATGCAATTATTCGTAATCTCACCGATCTGAATGAAGGCGCACCCGTTGTGCATGAAGAGCATGGAGTGGGACGCTATTTAGGTTTGCAGATGGTGACGACTGGAGGTGTGGAAGCTGAGTACTTACTCATCGAATATGCGAATAAAGATCGCTTGTATGTGCCCGTTGCCTCTTTGCATTTAGTGAGTCGCTACACGGGTTCTGATCCTGATCATGCGCCTTTGCATAAATTAGGTACAGATCAATGGGAAAAAGCCCGCAGCAAAGCCGCAGAAAAAGCTCGTGATGTAGCTGCTGAACTTTTAGATATTCACGCACGCCGCGCCGCCCAACAAGGCCATAGCTTCCCCTTTGATGAACATGACTATCGGCTGTTTGCAGGGGCCTTCCCGTTTGAAGAAACTCCCGATCAAGCTCTAGCCATTGAAAACGTGATTAAGGATATGCGCTCGGCTCAACCGATGGATCGGGTCGTGTGTGGGGATGTGGGGTTTGGTAAAACGGAGGTTGCCATGCGTGCCGCTTTTGTTGCAGCCAATGCGGGCAAGCAAGTGGTGATGATTGCTCCCACAACCCTGTTAGTTGAACAGCATTTAAACAATTTCCGTGATCGCTTCGCTGATTGGCCATTTCGGATTGAGTCTTTGTCACGCTTTAAAACAATCAAAGAAAGCTCTAAAGCCCTCGATGCTTTAGCGGTTGGTACAATTGATATCGTGATCGGCACACATAAGCTCTTGCAGGATGATGTGGTTTTCAAGAACTTAGGACTTGTCATTATCGATGAAGAACACCGCTTTGGCGTGCGTGACAAAGAGCAGATGAAAAAACTGCGAGCTAATGTCGATATGCTCACTATGACTGCGACACCGATTCCACGGACTTTGAATATGTCGCTGTCGGGTCTACGGGATTTATCAATTATTGCCACCCCGCCAACCCAACGGCATGCCATCAAAACCTTCGTCACCGAATGGAACAAAACCACCATTCAAGAAGCTTGTGCGCGTGAGTTAGCGCGTGGGGGACAAGCCTATGTCTTACATAATGAAGTCAAAACGATTGGGCGCATCACCGAAGAACTTAGTGAGTTATTGCCTCATGTAGAAGTACGCTTTGCACACGGGCAAATGCGTGAGCGTGAACTTGAAAGCATTATGAGCGATTTCTACCACCAGCGCTTTCAGATTCTAGTGGCAACGACCATTATTGAAAGCGGGATCGACGTTCCTAGCGCGAATACCATCATTATCAATCGCGCCGATAAGTTGGGGCTAGCGCAACTGCATCAACTGCGGGGTCGCGTCGGACGTTCACACCACCGTGCTTATGCCTATCTGATTACTCCACCGAAAAAGCTCTTAACTCAAGATGCCGTCAAGCGCTTAGAAGTCATTGAATCTTTAGAAGAGTTGGGCGTAGGTTTTACTCTTGCCACACATGATTTAGAAATCCGAGGGGCGGGCGAATTACTCGGCGAAGACCAAAGTGGGCAAATTCAGGAAATTGGTTTTAATCTGTATAACGATTTATTAGAACGTGCGGTTAAAGCCCTAAAATCGGGTAGAACCCCAGATCTTGATCCACGTTCCCAAAGCCGCACCACGGTTGAATTAGGTGCTCCAGCTTTAATCCCTGATGATTATTTGCCGGATGTGCATAGCCGCTTGATTCTGTATAAACGCATTGCGAGTGCTGCGAATCAGGAAGCTTTAGACGAATTAAGAGTTGAAATGATCGACCGCTTCGGTTTATTACCTGAACCCGTTAAAACACTCTTTAGCGTGACCCGTGTTAAATTAATCGCCCAAGATTTAGGCGTGCGCAAACTCGATATGACCGCGAAAGGTGGGCGGATTATTTTTGATACCCAACCTAATATTGACCCAATGAAAGTGATTCAACTCCTGCAAAAACGCCCGTGGATGTTTAAGCTGGATGGGCAGGATAAATTACGCTTTGAGGTGGAGTTGGCCAAGGTGGAGGAGCGGGAGGAATGGGTGGTGAAGTTGATGGGGGAGATTAGCGGGTAATTCTGTTATAAAGTCTGCCATACCTACCCCTTTGAGTAGAGTATCTCGATGAATACGTCCGAACCTGCCAACACCGAATCAGCAACAGGCAAGCCAACCCGTGGCTGGGTCTGGCATTCCACCGATGCATCGATTACAGCAGGACAAATCTCCGTGTTATCCGTACTGGAAACTCTCTGCGCCCTTGGTTTATATATCTGGCTCGCCTTCTATTTTGAACATCAATGGTGGTTGCTGATCAGTGCGGTCGCAGCTCCCCTTCTTTTGCTTCGATCTCCAAACTCTACTGAAACTGCTTTATTGCTGTTACAGCATTATTGGGAAAACAATGAAGGGAGTATTTTAGATCACTCTAAAAAGCGTCAACACATTGATAAAAAAGAAAAAATTTTTATTAGAATAATACTGCTGTTAACGGCTTTACTTATGCTATATGCTTTAGCTATTGATATAGGCACATTAATTCATCAGCAACCTAAACCCACTATTTCACATATAATCTTTATGGCACTTTTTTATATAGTGCTTATGATGCCAACTTTTCTATTACTTTTCAGTCAACCATTTATTTTGTTAGATACTAAAGTATTTGATCTCTACCTCTTTACTAGCATATATTTTTCTTTCATTGTAATTGCAGGTTTTAATAATATATTAATCGGCACAACCATAATAACTATCTCTTACTCATTATCAACTATAAACTATCATTTACCACTTGGTATATTTATAAGAAGCTTTTTCATTCGTATAAAATCCATAATGACGCATTTAGATAAAGGATTTCCTAACCTACCTAGAAACTGGCTAGAAATATCCTTTTCTATAGATAGTACAGTTTTTCCAGAACTCATACCCAGAGCAAAGGAAATAAGTATAGAGCTTGATTTAACCTATCTTTTCAAACAAGTGGTATCAAAAAAACCTCGCCGAACTTTCAACTCCCTAATGCATTTTGTTATATGGTATCCACCTACCCTACTATGGCGCTGGAGCTTGAAGGCAACCTTGTGGTTGTGGTGGCCGTTGGCATTATTGCTACGCCCTGACAAAAATACGGATAATATCGGCAAGATACGCAAAGCGGCTGTTACCCAGATTTGGGTTAGTGGCTGGTTATTATGGGTAGCAATTATCACAGCATTTTGGCTAGCTACTGGGCATTTTTCGATGGAAACTGTGCAGTCATTGGCAGAGCTTACCGGTGCAAATACAGGTAAGTGGCTAGAGAAGTTGTTAGCATTAGCAACACCACCCAAAGGATTGTTGGCAATAGCCTTATGGCTATGTTGTGGAATAGTGGGCTTAACGTGGCTTTATTCGCAATATGTCCAAAAACAAAGCCCAAAAACATTGGCAGAAGAAGACGCAATTTATGAGATGCATGAAGAACCCAAGCAAATGTTTATCACCCATTCGCGTTGGTTAGCTCGGCTTTACACATTTCTGGTTGTGAGTTTTATTTTGTTGGGATACACCGTGGTACTGCATTTAGCTAAGCTACATTATCCCATGGAAGTGGCGAGATTTTTTCCAAACTGGTTAATAAACTATCTGTGAATAAACGTAATTGTAACATGAAGCTCCAGCGACCTAGCAACCTCTCCACAAAAGCCAAATACCTAAAAGCCCCCAATAAACCTGCTACAATCACCTCATCACTATCACTGGCCGACTTGTAAAGAGAGGCAATTCGTATGCAATGGCAAGATGTTTGTGCACACCCTGACTTAAAGAACTTACCTTTTAAACTCGAACTCAACGAATACGGTCAAATCGTCATGTCCCCTGCTAAGGTTTATCACTCTATTTTGCAAGGCGAGATTGCGGCCTTACTAAAAAACTTTCGCCCTGAAGGAAGAGCCTTAACGGAATGTGCAATTTACACACATAAAGGCACTAAAGTTGCCGATGTGGCTTGGGCATCACCTGAGATATTTCAACGCATCAAAACTGAGGTAGAATGTTCAGTAGCACCCGAAATTTGCGTAGAAATTCTCTCATCCACCAATACAGGCATAGAGATGCAAGATAAAATTAGCTTGTATTTTTCACGGGGTGCAAAAGAGGTATGGATCTGCTCACCCGAAGGCCAATTAAGCTTTCATATCCCTGCCAGTATCCTTGAACACTCGGTGCTATTTCCAAACTTTCCGCAGCAGATCGACTGGTAAACGCCTTATAAAGCCGCCTGCCCCATGACGTAGCTTGCAGTCACTGAGCGGTCATCACCCAGCATTAAAATGGCAAAGAGCTTATCGTGCAAGCTCTGGCAATGTTGCAAACGCCGCTCTATTAAGGGTGTAGCCTTAAAATTTAGCACGATAAAATCGGCTTCTTTGCCCGCTACAAAATTACCAATTTTATCGTCCAGATAGAGCGCTTTTGCGCCCCCTAAAGTCGCTAAATACAAAGCTTGAAACGCCGATAATTTTTTACTGAGTAATTGAGTCACTTTATAAGCATCATTAATCCCACGTAGCAAGCTGAAATAATTACCACCACCGACATCCGTGCCTAAGCCGACACGTACCCCACTCGCTTTAGTTGCATGTAGATCGAACAAACCGCTGCCAATAAATAAATTGGAGGATGGACAAAAGGCAGCCGCCGAACCGGTGCTTGCCATACACTCACGATCGGCTGCATCTAAATGAATACAATGCGCTAACACGGCTCGTGGACGTAGTAAGCCGTGCTGCTGATAAACATCTAAATAGCTACGACTTTCTGGAAATAATTCAGCGACCCAAGCGACCTCATCGCGATTCTCTGCCGCATGCGTATGCAGATACACATCGGGATACTCGGCTAGCAGCTCACCTGTTTTAGCTAATTGCTCCCGACTTGATGTAGGCGCAAAACGTGGCGTGACCGCATAAGATAAACGCCCGCGCCCGTGCCATTTTTCAATGAGTGCTTTGCTTTCGGTATAAGCGGTTTCTGCTGTGTCTTGAAGATAAGCAGGGCAATTGCGATCCATTAATACCTTGCCCGCAATCATCCGTAAATTCCGCGCTTCCGCCGCTTCAAAGAAAGCCTCCACCGACTCAGGATGGACTGTGCCGAATACTAAAGCAGTAGTCGTGCCATTGCGGAGTAATTCATCTAAAAAGAACTCAGCCACTTCACGTGCATGCTCTTGATCGGCAAATTGGCGCTCGGTGGGAAAAGTATAAGTTTCTAACCATTGCAGGAGTTGTTCGCCATAGGCTGCAATCATGTCGGTTTGTGGATAGTGAATATGCGTATCGATTAAACCGGGAATAATTAACTGCTCAGGATAATGAATCAGCTCACAATCAGCGGGTAGACTATTTATTAACTCATTCGCAGAGCCAATTTTTTCTACATAACCATCCTTGATCAATAAAATTCCGTCAGGAAAATACTCGGTATGCAAGGGTTCAAGCTCATTGGCAGGGTCATCTAAAAAATGCAGGAGTGCAGCACGAAAAGCTTGATAAATCGGTAGCTTCATAGGAACCCTCACAAATTAAGTAAACAATAAAGCATTAGCTTTCGCTAGATTTAATCAGTATAAGCCCTGCCATTAGGCACTAAATAGGCGTATGTTTAGAAAAAAACAAAGCATCACAACACACAGGAGGAGTTACCATGGACAAAGATCCAGGACAACAAGTTATTGACCAAATTCAAGCCATCATTCAAGAAAGTTGTAGTAGGACGGATAGTAACCTAGCTTGGCTACAACAAGCCATGCACCCCTTCTTTTTTAGTTTTAACCGTGCCGAACCCGATGCTTTAGCTGTCTTAGTTGAATCGTTGTATCGCATTCACCGCCTACCCTATATTCGTCTGGCTGATCGTCCCAAGCACATGTTAATTGCCCAAAATGGCGTCCCCAACTCCATTTATAATACGCTCAGCTCTTTACCAAAACGCGACAATTTATCTTATTCTGAAATCAATACCTCGTTATTGCGCTTACCAAATAGTGATTATTTTTTAGAAGTCCTGCGTTTTGACTACAATGCGCTGTCCGATGCTGAGGTAGCTGCCGCTTTGGCCAAGGATGATCAGTCGCTGCCTGTAGGCATTAAAGAAAAGATCGAAGATAATCTACGCATTCACGCCCCTAATTTTGATACTAGCCAAACCGACCGACTAGTTAAGCTCTTGTGGATTAACAACCCAGATTATGTGCATGTTTCCCATCCTGAGCGCTTAGCCCGAGTCCTTGATCTCTATCAAAAAACTCAAGCCCACGGTGGTATCCACCTCGATATTGATCCGATTGACAATGCAGTAAATGGTGAAACCAATCGTGTGCTATTTGGCGTTAGTAACCCGCCCCAGCGCGATTTTCTATTACAAGTCTTTGAGGTGTTTAAACGCCTGAAAATTGGGGTGAAACGTACTTATACCATCACCTTAAGTAATGGAATTTTTCCAACCTTTTTAGCGAGCTTTTATGTACAACCCCGCCATGGAGCGGTGCTAGAAAATGGCAATGAACTTTTCCAAGCTTTACAAGATGAACTATATAACACGCAAATTATCTCTTCCGACTCTACTAGTTTTAATGCTTTAGTCACCACAGGTATCATGAGTGGGATGGATGCGACTTTAATTAAAGCCTTAATCACTTTCTGTCATACCAATCTCGCGCATAATAAACCTGATCAATTTGATCCTGAAGTAGTGCAACGTGCTTTCATTGCTCAACCCGAACTCAGCCAGCAATTGGTCAAGCTCTTCCATGCACGTTTTAAACCGAATCTAGCGAATCGCGAGTCCATTTATGCCGAACTATTGCAAGCGACCAAAAACAAAATTGATAACTTCAATACCGGTCGTCGCTTCTTAGATGAGACGCGCCGTGTGATTTTCCGCTGTGCGATGAGTTTTATTACCCACTGCTTAAAGACCAACTTTTTCGTAGACGAGAAACATGCGCTGGCCTTTCGCCTTGATCCGGCTTACCTAGAAGAGCTGGGAGAAGATTTTACCGCTGACTTACCCAAAGAACGTCCCTTCCGGATTACTTTCTTCGCAGGCCGCAGTGGTTCTGGTTATCACATTGGTTTCTCCGATATTGCACGTGGTGGCTGGCGAACACTAATGACTCAAGGCCATGATGATTATACCAATAGCGCCAATACCCTATTCCGCGAAAACTATGTACTGGCACATACGCAGCACTTAAAAAATAAGGATATTTACGAGGGCGGCTCGAAGATGGTTTCCATCCTCAATACCCGCCCTGGTACACCACCAGCCACTGTCCTACAGTATTTATATAAACTGCAATATGGCTTTGCTAATGCCTTCCTCGATTTATATGTCACTGAGAACGGTAAGACGAAAGATCCGCGCGTGGTGGATTATTACGGTGAGGACGAACCTATCGAACTTGGCCCTGATGAAAATATGCATGACGTGATGATTGAGTTAATTGCTCAGTTAGCGGTACAACGTGGCTATTTGCTCGGCGCAGGCATTATGTCCAGCAAGAAGGTAGGGATTAATCATAAAGAATATGGGGTCACTTCCATCGGCGTGATTCGCTTTGCTGAAGTGACCATGCAAGAAACTCTCGGCATTGACATGCACACTGATCCATTCAGCATCAAAATTACTGGTGGTCCGAATGGCGATGTAGCAGGTAATAGTATGCGCCTTTTGCTGGAGCGCTGTGAGCAGGTACAAATTCGCATGATTGTAGATGGTACGGCTGCAGCTTTTGATCCCGAAGGCTTAGACCACGATGCTTTACGCAAAGTGATCCTCAAAGCTGATTTAGATGCTTTCGATGCAAATGCGTTGCATGAAGGTGCTTTCATTATCTATCGCAGCCAGAAAAAGCATGATGGCATGCGCGACCTGTATAAACAGTTGAAGAAAACTTCCTTAGGTTTAGAAGAAGATTGGATTTCGACCGATGAATTCAACAAGATTTTCAATCAACTGACTTTCACAGTAGAAACCGACTTGTTCATTCCTGCTGGTGGTCGTCCTGAAACGATTGCCATGCATAATGTGGATCAATTTTTCAAAGAAGAGGGTGAACCGAGTGTACGTGTGATTGTGGAAGGCGCTAACTCTTTTATCACGCCTGATGCACGCCGTGTGCTGCAACAACGTGGCGTAGTAATTATGCGCGATGCTTCAGCGAATAAATGTGGAGTTATTTCCTCTTCTTATGAAATTATCGCCAACCTGACTTTAAGCGAAGCAGAGTTTCTCGCGCATAAACAGCAGTATGTGAATGATGTCATCGCGATTCTGAACCGGATGGCTGAGCAAGAAGCACGAGTGGTGATTAAGCGTCAGCGTGAGGCGGGTGGGAAAATCACTTATACCGATATTTCTACGCAGGTTAGCCAAGAAATTAATGCACATTACGCGCGCATGTTTGCTTATTTCCAAGCCAATCCGCACTTAGTACATGAAGCGGCTTACAAGCAGGCGATGCTTGCACATATGCCAGCATTGATTCAAACCGAGCAATTTAAGGAACGAATTGAACGCTTACCTGAAAAGGTAAAATACGCGATTCTTGCCAGTAAACTAGCCTCTTCAATGGTGTATTTTGGCGACGATAACACGGTATATGGCGATATTATTGAAGCTCAAGTCAAACGCTTAGCTTAAATAAAACTAATAGCAATGCTCGGCAAACAAGCTGGGCATTGTTTAAAAAAACAGCTTAACTACCGCTTATTTCGATAATTTATCCAATTATCCTCAGCAAGCTTTCATCAGGCATTAATTTAGTTAATAAATGACTGAAATTATAAAATACTGGGATAGTTCTTCATGATTTCCTCTAGCACTCTAGCCCCTAGTAAAGCTATTGATCTAAAAACTGCGCGTAGTCTGCCTTTGACTAATACGCCCAGCATAGAATTGGGGAAATCCACTAAACAGCACTTCCCACTACCCCAGTCAAACTCCGAAGAAAATGCTGAACAACAAGTGCTTAACCAGCAGCTTGGGCAAGTGGTTGAGCAGCAAATCAGCCAAATCACAGATACCCCTACAGAAGCTCAGCCTCAACAACCTTTAGCGCTCAACACCCCACAAACTGATCCGTTGATTGAGCTACTTGATTTTGTAGATAAAACCGATTCTGATCCTAAACTGCCTCAGCATAATCCCTTAGACTTAGGCAAAAGCCCTCGTAATACTGCAAGTGAGCTACATGGATACAAACCCTTAGAGTTAAACGATAAGCTGAGTAGCTTAGATATTCAGTTACTGACTGAAAATAGCAGCGCACTCTTAATCAATCCAAATCAGCAATTCCTCACTATCCTGCAAAATCTTTTACAAACCAATAACCAAAAAACACCACTTTATTGGATTGAACACAATTTACCAGCTAGCGCCACCCAAGTAGCCACTGAGGGGAGTAAACCTAATTTAGCGTGGCAAGAGAGCTTATGGTTTTAAGATAAACTGACTGCATTCCAAGCAGTTTTCACTATAATGGCCGAGTTTCAAACCTGACTCGGATGTTGCTGTGACTGCAAGCTTGCTCGCGATTATTCCTTTATTTACCTTGATTGGCTTAGGCTATCTCGCCCGCAGAACCATCCTTGATGTCACAATGCTGCCAGCCTTGAATTTGTTTGTATATTATTTTGCAGTACCTGCGCTTTTATTTAATGCAGCCCGCCGACAAACTTTAGATAATTTATTCAATTGGCCTGCGCTAGCCGCTTTTGTACTAGGTATTATTTTAACTTCCCTTATTGCAGTATTAGGAAGTCGCTATCTTTTCCACTGTAAATCACCGCCTGAGTTAGTGATGCGTGGGTTGAATAGTGTATTTGCAAATTTCGCCTATATGGGCATTCCACTGACTTTTAGCTTACTAGGAGAATCCGCAGCGACGATTAGTATAATTCTGGCTGGGAATTTATTAATTATCGGCGGTGCGCAACTATGGATTGAGGCTTTACGCCAACACAGCATGAGCTTAAAGCAAATTTGGATAACCTTAGATCGCTCTCTATTACGCAGCCCGATTTTCCTATCGACAGTGTTGGGTTTATGCGCAGCGGGCTTTAATTTAACCCTGCCTAAGGTCATCAATACCACCTTGGATATGCTCGCGCCCGCTGCCATTCCCGTGGCGCTATTTTGCTTGGGCGCAAGCCTCCAGTTTCGGCAGATTCAGACAAGCTTCAGTGAACTCGGCTGGTTGATTGCGATTAAATTATTGGTACATCCTGCCCTAACCTATTGCGCCTTTTATCTCTTAGACGTGACTGATCCCGCTTGGTTAGTGGCGACCGTGCTCTTGACCGCTTTGCCGACAGGTGCTCTCGTGCATGTGGTCGCCATGCGTTATGACTTATTTGAACAAGCCAGCTCACAGATTGTAGTCTTCTCGACTTTAATCTCGCTACTCAGTGTCACATTTTGGGTTAGTTTGATGATCTAATCGCCGGCGATAAATACCGTCATTTGCCAGCGCCCATTGATCTTTTCAAAAAAGGCACGGTAATCCACTGAGCTACGAATATATTGACTGGCGATATAGCCTTTTTTGCCTTGATCGAGCTTCACCGTGACCCATTGCTCATTGTCACTGAATTCAATGGGTAGGATTTCATAACTGACTTTTTTCAACACCGCAGCGCTCATGCTAGGCTTCGCACGAATATTCACGTCCTTAGCAATCACCGCCCAATTTTCAAAGGCATCCTTAGATTCTGGCCATTCGCTAAACACATAAGGCGCAACGAAGGTCGTTTTATTGCTAAAAGAACCACCCATTTTCAGCACTTTGCTAAGTTCATCCCACAACTGGCTAGTAGCTGGCTTGTTTAGCCCCCACATCTTTTTGAAGTCTTCAATACCATTTTCCATCCCAAAGGAAGCATGGATATTTTTATTTACCACCGCCAATAAAGCTTTGGCATCTTTGCGTTCAATGGTTTTCAAGAGCTGACTGCGAAATGCTAAGAAACTCGGATCGTTGGCAGCATTGTCAACCGGTTTAAGCACCGTGGCCGCTTGAGTGGGTAAGCTTAAAACCAAGACTAACAGTAGTAATGAGCTTTGCAGCCAAGCCAACTGGGTAAATTTGAAGAAATGCATAACCAACCTCGCTTTTGTCATGAAAAGGCTATTGTCTAGCGTCTTAGAGGCTTTAGCTATCACTAAATTAAAGGAAATTTAACTACTACGACGGACTGAACAGTGATTTATTCATGCTAAATTTAATGGTTTTTAGTCAAAAGATCTTAAGTTTTAACTCTACTTAATCTTGCTTCTTTAAGCGCTACTTCAAAGCACTAGGCCTATAAAATCGCTTATTTTTTGTCTTATACTGTTTTCTTTTTTAGAAAAGAATTGTTATGAATATTAATCAGTTTAAATTTGTATTACGTAATGCGGTAGTAGCAGCCTTGCCTTTAAGCACGCAAGTTGCCTGTACTCATGAGCCAGCCGCTACTGTACCACCCGCTACTAATAAACCAGCATTGCCTGAAAAAACTACTACGCGTGCTCCGTTTAGTGGATGCTTTGGCCCTGATACACGTGAGTTTGGTCACAAAATAGTTTCAGGACTAGCTCCTAGCAAGAATCTTTCGGCTGAAGCTTGTATTGATCTGTGCAAACAACAATTAAGTCTACGTACTCGTGGAGTAATGGGTGGTAGTAGATTGGAAAATATTCAGGTGAACAACTGTACCGTTCAATCTACCCCTAACAATATGCCCCAAATGAATTGCTCAGCTAGTTATGAATTAGTCACTCGTAATTATCTACGTAAATCGGGCTGTCCTATTCCCGGACGTATGCCAAATGAGTGCAATATTGCATTCGTTCAACCCAGTAACTCTCAGCTATTAGGTAACTACTTCACCAACATGGCTACTATGGAAACTGCGGCCATCACTGCTTTCCGTTATTTAGCTCAAGAGCTAAAAGCTTATGCAGCGCCTCAGGTTCTAATTGATTTAGCAGAAGCAGCAATACTTGAGGAAACTGAACATGCAGAAATGGCTGACTTGCTCGCTGCTGCTTATGCAGGGCAAACAGCAACACTAGCGATAACCGATTTTAAATTACGCTCTTTATACGAAATCGCTTTAGAGAATGCTTTAGAGGGTTGTATTCATGAAACTTTCGCGGCTGCTTGTGGTTGGTGGCAAGCTGAGCGTGCTGTAAATGCGATATTTCGTACAGTGATTAGCCATATCACTGAAGAAGAAACGCGTCATGCTGCTCTCTCTTGGGCTATTCATGCTTGGGTGATGCCACAATTAAGCACAGCACAACAAGCTCACATTCGGCAAGCTCAACTTGAAGCCATCACAAATTTAGAAGCCAGCTTCCAACAAGAAACTGACTTGAGCCTACAGCATGAATTAGGTTTACCCAGCCCTACAGAAGCTACGCAATTATTTAAACACTTACGCAAAGATTTTTGGGATATCCAGTTATTTGGCTAATTGACTCCAATCGCACCCTGCCGTTGAAAGGGAATACTAATAAACGGCAGGCGTACTGCTCCATCCAATTGATATTGTGCCGCGCGATTTTGCCACAGCACCGGCGCTAGCTGCATGAGAGTAGCAAGCTGCAATTGCACTGGAATTTGCACGGGTGTGGGCTGATTAGGTTGCAAATACATCGATTGCCGCTGATCACCACTAGCGACCTGAGTGCCATTTAAACGCAGGTTGTATTGAATACCTTCCAATGGAATCGGGAAAGCATTCGGATTAGTCACCTGCAAACCGACTAAAGCCACGCTTTGTGTTAGTGAGAGATTTTGTAAGCTTACATCCTGCACTGAAATGCTCGGCGGAGCGACCACATTGGGCACTGCGGCACAGCCAGACAATAAACTGATAGCCCCTAATAGAATGAATTTAAGTTTCATATGATTTTTCTTATTTACTAGCAGAAGTGCTTATCATAAGCCAAGTTTTACGCTATACAAACTTAGATTGCTCAATTTCTATAGCAGCATTCACATTTTTTGGGGAAATAGACTAGCCTAGGATGGTATACAGCAATTAATTGGCGCATGAATTGCTTCTTTAATTTGTGATTAACCGCTAACTTAACCCAAGGAATGCATATGAGTCTGATCCAAGTCGCCACCCAGCTAGATTACAAACTGGAATCAGCCGCAACTTTTATTTTCAGCATCATGCCTGCTTTAAATGAGTATCAAACTCTCCAACAAGAGAATTTAATCTTAAACCCTTATGTACCGTATGAAACGTTTAATTATGGTCCCGAAGGTGGGCGTAGTATTCGCGTCACTGCACAGCCCGGCTTATTTAGTATTGATTATGCGGCTAGTTTCGCCTTACAAGTCAATACGGCTGACCCTAGTCAAGTAGCAGAAACCCCTTATGCACAACTGCCAGCCGAGATTTTGCCTTATTTGAATCCAAGCCGCTATTGCGAAGCAGATCGCATCGGGCGCTTTGCGTATAAGACATTTGAAGGCGTCCCAACAGGTTATACACGCGTCGCTGCGGTCGTTGACTGGGTCTATGAGAATATTGAGTATGTACCCGGCACAACTAATGCGTCTAGTGGTGCGAGTGAAGTCTTATTGCAACGTGCTGGCGTGTGTCGTGATTTTGCACATTTGAGCATTAGTTTGTGTCGTGCTCTAGGGATTCCCGCTCGTTATGTTTCGGCCTATGCGCCCGGCTTAGAGCCACCGGCTGATTTTCACGGTGTCTTCGAAGCCTATTTAGACGGTAAATGGTATTTCTTTGATGCAACTCGCATGGCTCCCACGAGCAGCTTTGTGCGTATTTCCACAGCGCGCGATGCTGCAGATGCCTCGTTTGCAACCATCGTGGGCAAAGCGACCATGACTCGAATGCAAATCGAAGCCACAAATATCACTCCCTTAAGTTCACCGAGTGAAAGCTTAGCGATTACTACGAGTTAGTTTAACTAAGGTCATGCTTGCATGGCCTTCGGTTTACTAGTCTTCCGCTTCAATGCAGACTCATTCCCCAAAAACTCAATCCCTGCCCAGCCGTGGTGCATGAAGCTACGAATATTCCCATGATCAGTGCCTTCAGGGGTCGCTAGTACTTTCCGGTAATGCTCGCCAAAGCAGGCTAAAGTTTGCTCTGGCGAAAGCTGTTGCAGTTTCCCAAACGCAAACACCTTGCAAGAGCCTTCATTCGTGCCCGCTGGATTCTGTATACAATGCTCCCCTAAACCATTCTTAAAGCTTTGCGGGGTGTAATGATAATTCGCTTCAATCGTAGCAATGACTTCAGCGAAATTGAGGTCTTGTTGCGTTTGCAGTTGTTCTAAGAGTTGCTCTAAGGTCATAGTTTATCGTTTAGAAAGTGGTCAATTAAATTGAGTACCGCTCGATAGCGCGTGAAACCATGATCACCACCCGCAAACACCAGTTGATGGCAATCGCGATAATAAGCAAGCCCCTCTTTCCAATCCAAGACCTCATCACCACGCTCTTGCATGAACAAGATATTGTCTGGATGCAAGGGTGCTGGCAAATCCAATGCATGCAACTCTTGCAAATGTTGCTCAGTAAACTGGTATTGCTCATCGCCATAGAAACTGGTAATTAGCCCCACCGCCGGACGCAATACCAAACCCGGATGCACCGCAGGATTCACCACCACCGCTTTTAAAGCATAACGCGCGACCAAGACCGTTGCATAGAAACCACCCAGCGAGCTACCAATCAAGGTCGGTGGCTCTTTAGAGGCTTGCACAAGCCTTTCTAGTATTTGCATAGCCACTAATGGATACGGCGGCAGATCAGGGCAAACCCATTCATGAGCACGCCCTTGTGACATTAGCCAACGCTTCGTTTCCTGCGCCTTAGCGGACAAGGACGAAGAACGAAAGCCGTGAATATAGAGCATCACGCCCAACTCCTTTTACGGGCAAGGATTCGGATGCGCATCATGAATCGCTTCAATGCCTTTTAATACCTCATCAGACAGCAGCAAATCCGCACTCGCAATATTGCTGCGCAACTGTTCCATGCTGGTAGCACCAATAATATTGGCCGTTAAGAAAGGACGTGAATTCACATAAGCCAAGGCCATTTGCGTGGGGTCTAAACCGTGTTGCTGGGCTAAGTCGACATATTGTTGTGTGACCTTTTGCGCATGGGCAGAGGTATAACGAGTAAAATATTGTCCCCAACGAGTCAGGCGTGTGCCTTCCGGACGCTGACCATTCACATATTTACCACTCAAGACCCCAAAGCCTAGCGGCGAATAGGCCAATAAACCGACTGAGCTACGGTGTGCGAACTCAGCTAAACCCACTTCATAACTACGATTCAATAGACTATACGGATTTTGCACGGTCACCACTCGGGGCAGATTCAACTCTTTCGCTAAACTCAAATACTCCGCCAAGCCCCAAGGCGTTTCATTGGATAAACCAATCTGGCGTACTTTACCCGCAGCTACTAATTCAGCCAGAGCACCCAAAGTTTCTGCAATCGTTTCCGGATGGTGGTCTTTGCCATAGCGATAGCCCAGTTGCCCAAAATAGTTGGTACTCCGGCTTGGCCAATGCACTTGGTAAAGATCGATATAGTCGGTTTGTAAGCGTTGAAGACTCGCATCACAGGCTTGTAAGACATGCTCACGGCTCAAGCGCGGACCATCGCGTAAATGCCCGAGTGCTTCTTTACGCCCTGGGCCTGCGACTTTGCTAGCGAGAATGATTTGCTCACGACCCGAACGTTTTTTTAACCAACTGCCAATATACTGCTCTGTACGCCCTTGGGTGGCGGCATTAATCGGCACAGGATACATTTCCGCCGCATCAATAAAGTTAATGCCCTGCGCGACAGCATAATCAAGCTGTTCATGCGCTTCTGCTTCGGTGTTTTGCTCACCGAAGGTCATCGTACCTAAGCAAATTTTGCTGACTTTAATATCAGTCTTTCCTAATCGGCGATACTCCATTCATGACTCCTGTGTGCTGATTATTTTAGCCCGTCAGTATAACTCAATTCGACCAACTCGCTTGGAAACCCTTGACACTCACAGGTATTCCTGTTGAATTGCAGCCTACTTCTGTAGCCAGCGGACGATTCAAGATGGACTTAGAAATCATTCAGCGCTCCACTCCAACTCAAGGCCAGCCGATTTTATTTGTACACGGTATTTTAAGTGCTGCTTGGATTTGGGATGTGTATTTTTTAAACTGGTTCGCGGCGCAAGGCTATCAAGCCTCTGCCTTGAGTTTGCGCGGGCATGGCAATTCACCCAGCGATAAGCCAATTAATCGGATTGGTTTAGCTGATTTTGTCGAGGATTTACGCCAGGCCGTCCTGCATATTCAAACCCAAACCGGTAAAGAACCCGTACTTGTTGGACATTCCATGGGTGGGATGGTGGTGCAGCGTTATTTATCTGAATATCGCGCCCCTGCTGCTCTCTTAGCCTGTAGCGTCCCCCCACAAGGCATGATGCCGGTTTCCATGATTAGCACTTGGACGAATCCACTGTTGGCAATGAAAATGGCACGAATTTACAGCCAACCGGAACAAACCGATCTGCAATTCATCCGCGATGTGCTGTTTTATCATCCTGTCAGCGATGAGAACCTACAAACTTGGTTTAAACACACTCACCCTGAGTCAATGCGCCTGCTCTGGGATATGAATGTAAACTTGCCGTTTGTCTCACGGATTAAGCAAACGCCACTCGCAGTGCTTGGAGCACGCCATGATCGTTTAGTCCCCGCTAGTGTGGTGCATTGGACTGCAGGTACCTATTGCTGCCCCTTAACTTGGGTCAATGCCGGTCATGCCATTATGCTCGAGCAAAATTGGGCAGAAACAGCACAATGCATGCATGAGCATATTCAAAAGCTCCTAACTTGAGGCTTGACTCGCGCTGTTTAATCCTGCTGAATGGCGCCCTCTTTTGACTAAATTTCAACGAAAACGAATTAACTTATGAGCCCGTTCCTCCAAACCGCCTTAGAAGCCACGCGTGCTGCCCAAGAAATCATTCTGCATTATTATCATGGCAAATTTGCCGTTGAGATCAAAGCAGACCAATCACCCGTCACGATTGCTGATCTTGAAGCAGAACAAGCGATTAAGAAAATTATTCTAGAACGTTTTCCAGAACATGGCTTTTTTGGTGAAGAAACCGGTAAAACTAATCCCGATGCAGAATACACTTGGCTGATCGATCCGATTGATGGCACGAAAAGCTTTGTGCGCCGCTATCCAATGTTTTCCACGCAAATTGCTTTAATGAAAGGCTCAGAGCTGATTTTAGGCGTATCGAATGCCCCCGCCTTTGGCGAAATGGCTTATGCCGAAAAGGGCCAAGGCGCTTATCTCAATCAACAACCCATTAAAGTCAGTGGCTATACTGAAATCAATCAGTCCGCTTTGTCTTTAGGTAATATAGCTTCTTTAGCGGCTAGCGCTAGTTGGGGAAATTTAGGTAGGCTTATCACACAAGTACAACGCATTCGGGGTTACGGTGATTTCCTGCATTACCATCTACTAGCCAGTGGTAAAGTAGATATGATTGTCGAATCGGATGTGAATGTACTGGATATAGCTGCTTTGTCAGTCATTGTGAACGAAGCCGGTGGTGTATTTACCGATTTGCAGGGTAAACCCTTAAATTTAAGTAGCACTACCGTCTTAGCAGCCGCGAGTAAGGAGTTGCATCAGCAATTGTTACAGAGCTTAAACTACCAAACAGCCTAAATTTTACCCCGTAAGCTCGCTAATTTCTCGCGAATCTTCAATTCTAAGCCGCGCTCCACAGGTTGGTAATAACGCCGACCTTGGAGTGCTTCAGGAAAATAATTTTCACCGCTAGCATAGGCATTCGCTTCATCATGGGCATAGCGATAGCCTTTGCCGTAGTCCATTGATTTCATCAGCTTAGTCGGTGCATTGCGCAAATGCAGCGGGACTTCTAATGAACCCGACTGCTTGGCATCCTGCATCGCTTGCTTAAAAGCGCTATAAGTCGCATTACTTTTCGGCGCACAGGCTAAATAAACCACCGCTTGCGCCAGCATCAATTCCCCTTCAGGACTACCTAAGCGTTCATACGCATCCCAAGCATTCAATGCTAGCTGCAAACCACGCGGGTCAGCATTACCAATATCCTCTGAAGCCATGCGTACTATACGCCGCGCTATATACAAAGGATCACAGCCACCATCGAGCATCCGACAAAACCAATACAAAGCCGCATCAGGATCAGTACCACGCACTGATTTATGCAGGGCTGAAATTTGCTCGTAAAATAAATCGCCCCCTTTATCGAAACGCCGCAAAGAACCACTCGCTACTTCTTGCACGGTGGTATCGCTAATGACTAAACCCTGCTCAGTTTCTTCGGCCAAATCAGCAGCCATTTCCAGCCAAGCTAAAGCACGACGAGCATCACCATCGGCCATTAAGACTAGTTGTTCCAAAGCTGCGCTACTTAAATCTAAACCCCGTGTACCTAAACCTTGCTCCTGATCCTGCAAGGCTTGCTGCAAAATAGTGCGAAGTTCTTCCGCACTTAAACTGCGTAACACATAAGTCCGCACCCGTGAAAGCAGCGCATTATTCAGTTCAAAGGAAGGATTTTCGGTAGTAGCACCAATAAAAATCAGCACACCCGATTCAATATGTGGCAAAAAAGCATCTTGCTGAGCCTTATTGAAACGATGCACCTCATCCACAAATAGCACCGTCGCTTTATCTAATTGCTGACGATTCTTCTGTGCAAGTTCAACTGCCGCACGAATTTCTTTTACACCCACCAGTACAGCCGATAGGGTTAAAAACTCTGCTTGCCAATAGTGGGCAATTAAGCGCGCTAAACTGGTTTTGCCCGTTCCGGGTGGCCCCCAGAACAGCATCGAGTGCAGATAACCTTCTTCAAGGGCGCGGCGCAATGGCTTGCCCTTAGCGAGTAAATGCGACTGCCCTACATAAGTCTCTAGCGTTTGCGGACGCATCCGCTCGGCTAAGGGGGTGAAAGCAGTCATCCGGGTTTAGGAAGGTTTGCCAATTACATCTACATTGGCCGGTGGAGTGAATTTAAAGCGTGAAGTATCAATATTCACATCCAATTTCATACCTTGGAAATGAATATAGGTTTGTTGACCAAATTTATCGCCCAAGACCATTTCTTGAATCCCTTGCTCACTCATGCCTAAATCCATGGTAGTGAAATCAGAGTCTTTCTTATGGGGTTTCAAGCGGAACCAAGACAATTTGCTGTTTTCAGCTTCCATTGGCTCGACCGCAAATTGCTGTTCGACCGGCTGCTTATTTAACAGCATACCTACCGGGGCAGCGGATAGGGCTTGAGTCATTGGTTTAACGGTAACTTGATCTAGCTCCACATCATAAACCCAGACATTTTTGCCATCCGCAACGATCTGATGCGATTCAGGTGCTGCATATTCCCAACGGAATTTACCCGGGCGCGAGAGATACACAGTCCCTTTGGAGTTTTGCTTCAGTTTACCTTTGTCATCATAAACTTCTTGCACAAAACCAGACTGCATGGAGTTAACCGTGGTAAAAAATTGGTTCAAACGTGCGCGTCCATCAGTGGCTGTAGCCGCAGTTGCTTGCCCACCTGTAGCAGGTGCTGTATCCGACTCAGCCTGTACACCTTGGATTAAACCAACTACCAAAAATACGGTTACTACTAATTTTTTCATCATAAACTTCAACAACATCCTAATTTTAATTTAATAATCATCGACCGGCGGTGGCGCTAAAACATCACGAGTTCCATTTGGCAGCACTGCACTAACAACTCCAGCGATTTCCATATCTTCAATCATGCGTGCAGCACGGTTATAACCTACTTTTAAACGTCGTTGTAGATAAGAAATGGAAGCCCGCCGCGATTCAGTGACGACTTTTACTGCTTCATCGTACAGAGGGTCGGCTTCCTCTCCACTGTCTAGAGGTTCTAGACCCGGAATAGCCCCTTCAAATCCACCGTCGGTATCAGCTAGGACACCAACAATGTAGTCGGGTTCCCGCTGCTGTTTGAGATAAGTGGCAACATCTTCTACTTCTTGGTCAGTGACTAAAGCGCCATGCACGCGCTGTGGAATCGAAGTACCGGGCGGCATGTACAACATATCCCCATACCCGAGTAATTGATCCGCACCGCCCTGATCTAAAATCGTCCGTGAATCAATTTTAGTAGAAACTTGGAACGCAATCCGTGAGGGAATATTCGCTTTAATCAAGCCAGTAATCACATCCACCGATGGACGCTGGGTAGCTAAAATCAAATGCACACCCGCCGCACGGGCTTTCTGCGCTAAACGTGCGATCAGTTCCTCTACCTTTTTACCCACCACCATCATCATGTCCGCGAACTCGTCGATGACAATCACGATATAAGGTAGGGGTTGCAAAGGCTCTGGTTGCATCTCTAAGGATTTAGCAGGGTCAAACAAGGGATCAGCAATCTGTTCACCGCGCGCTTGTGCTTCTTCAACTTTCGTATTAAAGCCGGTGATATTGCGCACTTTAAGCTTCGACATCAGCAGATAGCGGCGCTCCATCTCAGCCACACACCAACGCAAGGCGTTTGCCGCATCTTTCATGTCAGTCACAACCGGTGCTAACAAATGTGGAATATTCTCATAACTACTCAATTCCAACATTTTCGGATCAATCAGGATTAAGCGTACCTGCTCCGGCGTAGCCTTATACAGCAAGCTCAAGAGCATCGCATTCACTGCCACCGATTTACCAGAACCCGTTGTACCGGCCACCAGTAAGTGTGGCATCCGTGCTAAATCTGCGACCACTGGATTACCCGCAATGTCTTTACCCAAAGCCAAAGTCAGTGGTGAAACACTTTTCTGATAAACCCGCGACTCAATTAATTCACTAATCGTGACCACATCGCGCTTTTCGTTGGGTACTTCCACACCAATCGTAGGCCGCCCCGGAATAACCTCCACCACCCGCACGCTAGAAACACACATATTGCGCGCAAGATCATTGGCTAAACCGGAAATTTTACTCGCCTTAGTTCCGTCGGGTAATTGTAATTCAAAGCGGGTGATCACAGGCCCCGGCTCACAAGCAACGACTGTCGTATCTCTCACCCCATAATGACCTAAAGACTCAACGAGGCGTGAGGATAATAAATCCAAGGCTTCTTTAGATTGCCGCACCCGATCTTTAGGCGAAGGCGGTGGATTTAATAAAGACAAGCGCGGCAAAGTTACCGAGCTTTCAGGATTCAATGTATAGGCAGCATCGGCTAATACATTATCTCTTATAGTGGTCTCAGCAGCGACAGTGCGGACTCGTGGAGCTTTTTCCTCAATCCCTTCATTCGCAGGTGTCATGAGAGGTGTATCTAAAACTTTACTGACTTTTTCAGTATTAGCAGAAAATGTCTCCTGCTTATCTGCCTTTTCCTCATTAAAAAGTGGATCATGGGTATACAGATCATTGTCTAAAGGCGTGCGTTTGCCAGTTACCTGTTCTTTTATGCCCTGCAAAGCAGAGACCTTACCGAGCAGCCCACCTATTTTACTAACGGACTCGCCGCTCGACTTTAATAAATCTTTGCCCACACTTAAGGTCGTACCAGAGGCGGTTACCATCGTCGAGCCATGTTTATCTTTAATTCCTTGGGCTTTTTCAAAGATATTCAGCATGAAATCACCGACTTTCTCAGTCACCTCCCCCCAAGAAATATCCGCAACAACGGTCAACCCCCCTAAAAATAGGGATAAAAGCACTAATAAAGTTCCAAAGAAGCCAAGGAAAGTACCTAATAGGCCACTGGCAACAACTGAGCCAAGAATACCGCCGCCAATCCCATAAGGATAAGGAGTAAAGAGCATGTGTGCTAAGCCACTACCTGCGACTAAAGTTAGTACCGCACCGACGATCGTAATCACGTCATTTAAGCCACCAATGGGATTGGCTGGAGTACGCAAATGCTTAGGATAACGGAAAGCTGTTAAACCCATTGCGACCAGCACAACGGGAACTGCATAAGCAAAATAACCCAATAAACCATAAAGGAAATTGGCTAACCATGCGCCCTTACAGCCGGCGAGGTTTTTGCACATACCGACACTAATACCGCTATTATTGTGGACAAAGGGTCCGGGATCTTTAGCGTCATATGAAACCAAGGCCAGCAGCAACACCGCTGCGATCCCCATAAAGACGATTATTGAGGCCTGCTGCAAACTGACACGCTTGCGCTGGTTGAGTTTAATTTTATCCTTGCTCAAATCACCTGCTTCCTTAATTCTTTTCAACAGCTTAGCCAGCTAAAAGTATAGCCCGTTCTGTCTGGCTTGAAAGATACAAATTGGTTTACTACTTTACCCTATACTCGGCCTGCCTTAGGATTAGGCCAATTATTTCGGCAGCACTTGGCTAGCCTATAAAAAAATGAGGATTATACATGAACACTAAACATTGCCGACTATTGATCCTAGGCTCAGGGCCAGCCGGCTACACCGCAGCAGTTTATGCAGCACGCGCTAATCTAAACCCTGTTTTGATCACGGGTATGGCACAAGGCGGGCAATTAATGACCACTACAGAAGTCGACAATTGGCCGGGCGATCATTCAGGCGTTATGGGGCCTGATTTAATGACACGCATGCAACAACATGCAGAACGTTTCAACACTGAGATTATCTTTGATCACATCTACACTGTCGATTTAAAACAGCGCCCTTTTAGCTTAAAAGGCGATTCAGGTAGTTATACCTGTGATGCCTTGATCATTGCAACCGGCGCTTCAGCGATGTACCTAGGCTTAGAGTCTGAAGAAAACTTCAAAGGTAAAGGTGTTTCGGCTTGTGCGACTTGTGACGGCTTCTTTTATCGCAAAAAGCGAGTAGCGGTGATTGGTGGAGGAAATACAGCGGTGGAAGAAGCGCTATATCTCTCGAATATTGCCTCCGAAGTCGTGCTTGTTCACCGCCGCGATAGTTTGCGCGCAGAAAAAATCATGCAAGATCATCTATTCGATAAAGCTAAAAATGGCAATGTGCGGATTTTATGGAATCACACTTTAGATGAAGTTTTAGGTGATAACAGTGGTGTCACTGGCATTCGCGTAAAAAGCACGCAAACCGGCGAAACCGAAGATATTGATTTGATGGGTGTATTCATCGCAATTGGACACAAGCCAAATACAGATATTTTCGTAGACCAACTCGAAATGAATGGTGGCTATATCACCGTGAACAGTGGCTTAGAAGGCAATGCCACTGCAACTAGCGTCGAAGGCGTATTCGCCGCTGGCGATGTCATGGATCATATTTATCGCCAAGCAATTACTTCCGCTGGTACCGGCTGTATGGCTGCGTTGGATGCTGAGCGTTATCTGGATAGGCTGGCTAAAACACCTAAAGCCTAATTAACTAAACCTATGACGCGGCAACTGCGCTTACACCTTTTGAATCCAAACCGACCGGACGAAGCTTTCCCTCCGGTTGAGCAAGCTTGGGATGAACCCAATGGCTTATTAGCCGTCGGTGGGGATTTAAGTTTAAAACGCTTGGTCAATGCTTATCAGCATGGCATTTTCCCGTGGTTTGGTCCACGTGAACCGATCTATTGGTGGAGTCCTAACCCGCGTGCAGTGCTCTACCCGCACAAAATCCGCATTACCCGTAGTCTACGCAAATCCATGCGTAATAAGGGCTATCAACTACACTTTGACCGCAACTTTTCAGCCGTCGTCCGCGCTTGCTCTGCTCCGCGCAATTATACCAATAGCACTTGGATTACCGAGGATATGCATGCTGCCTATTGTCGCTTGCACTTAGCGGGTTGGGCGCACTCAGTAGAAATCTATGATGCTAGCGGTACAGAATTGCTAGGTGGTTTATATGGGGTTGCCAGCGGAACTGTGTTTTGTGGGGAGTCAATGTTTAGCCGTGCACCCGATACCTCCAAAATGGCTTTGGTTGCCCTCGCCTATCATTTAAAAACTTGGGGCTTTACCTTGATTGATTGCCAAATGGCAAATCCCTATCTCATGAGCATGGGAGCAGAAACTATTAGCCGCACTCAGTTTGTACGCATTTTGGAAAGTCATTTGTACACTCCGTTTACTGCTACTTGGCAAGTCGATCCCCATATTGACTTATCGCGTTGGGAACCAGAGGCTTAAATCAGCCTCATCTTATAAACCTATAAAGACGCTAACCAACTGGGCAATTCACGAATATCCTCTAGACAGATACGCGGGCTCAAAGCCTCTAACCGCTCGCGCCCGTGTACACCGTAACTCACACCCGCGGCATGCATTTGAATGGTATGCGCCATCTGTAGATCATATTCCGTATCCCCAATCATCAAAGCTGCTGATGCGGGCAGATTATATTCAGCTAAAATTTCTTCTAGCATTAAGGGATGTGGCTTGGAATGAGTTTCATCGGCACAGCGTGTAATGGGAAATAAAGGTTTTAAGGCAGTTTCGGCTAGCACCTGATCTAAACCCTGCCGCGATTTACCAGTCGCAATCGCTAATAAATAACCTTGTCGATTTAGTATCTCCAAGGTCTCACGCGCACCTGCAAATAGTGTACTCGCTTGGCGATTATGCAAAAAGAATTGTTGTCTATACTCATGCGCCGCCGCTTGAATCTGCGTATATCCTGCTTGCGGATGCAAAGCCTGAAAAGCTTCTTCTAAGCCAAGGCTAATAATATTACGAATTTCAAGATCACTGCGTACGTCTAAGCCTACCTTGTTATGCACTAAGTGAATACAGTTGACGATATGCGCTGCCGAATCAATCAGTGTTCCATCCCAATCAAAAATCAACAGTTCATAAGGTTTAGTTTTCATTTTTGCCCCTTTAAAGCCTTCAATACCTGATTAATATCTTCAGGCAGCGGTGCTTCAAACTGCAGCTTCTGACCGCTCAATTCAAAATAGCAGGCTAGGTTGGCTGCATGTAAACATAAGCGTTTCACACACGCATCACGATATTCGCGATTTAATTTGAAATCACCATAACGCTCATCACCTAAAATCGGATAGCCCAAATGAGCGAGTTGTACCCGAATCTGGTGCATACGCCCCGTGAGGATTTGCACATCCATCAGCGTGCAATCACCATACACAGAGATGGGCTTAAAAATACTTTCTGCGGTCTGCCCGTCTTCATCCTCTTCAGCCACTTGCATCTTTTGGTAAGAATTATTTTCACGCTTTAAGTCCAAGGTGATATGGCGCTTACCACCTTGCCAACGCCCGTGCACTAGAGCTTTATAATGCTTTTCGATTGCGCCTTCTTTGAGCATTTGATGTAAAGCAGTTAACGCCGGACGCGACTTAGCTAACATCACTAGGCCACTGGTATCTTTATCCAAACGATGCACCAACTCCACAAAGGGCAAATTGGGGCGCAATTGTCGAAAGGCTTCAATCAGACCAAATGGAACACCACTCCCACCATGTACGGGCAAGCCTGCTGGCTTATTCACCACAATAATATGCGTATCTTCATGCAGAATGGCTTGATCAATCCGTTCGAGTAGTTGCTCTGAAGCTTCACTAGAGCGGGGTTGCTCTAACTCAGTACGTACTGGCGGAATGCGAATTTGCTCACCTTCAGCGAGTTTGTATTCGGGTTTAATGCGCTTTTTATCAACGCGCACTTCTCCTTTACGAACAATACGATAGATGACACTTTTAGGAACTTTCTTAAAATATTTTAACAGAAAGTTATCAATCCGCTGTCCTGCTTCATTAGCAGTCACGGTATAGTATTCAACTGACATGTGAGAAAAGCCTTATTCAGTATGCTAATTGTCGGGAATCCGATTGAATGCAATTAGCCAACTTGCTATATTCAGGTTAGGTTACTGGACAGATGGATTTAAAAGTCTGACCGTTGAGCCTAATGGTTTCTGCCTACTGACAGACGGGTTTACTTATAAGCCAATGCTGGTACGCATGATAGGACTCAAAACCGGATGATTCAATCAAATTCCAAGTGGAATTTGTGTAAGTAAAGTCGCAACTAAAGACGACTTTACCTGAGAGCAGCGCCTTCAGTAGGGTTTACTGAAAGTAAATTAACATAGCAGTTACCTGTTATCATCGCTGCCTGTTTTTAGAGAAGGAAACTAACACTGAGTTAAGCCATCGTTTTGATAGGCTTAACTAAGAATAACCTAGTCTCATCTGAACTTATCTCAGATTAGGGCAACTGCCAGCGGGACGGGGCATTGACTGGACAACCAAGCAACAGGATGCATTCAACTAAGAGGTAATAAAAGCACACTGGGATGATCTAAATCTTACTTTCCCCATGTTTACACCTAAAAATCCAAACTTAAAGTCTTTGGATGGGTGCTAATGGCTTTTATCTTCAGGCTTATTGTTGCCGGCTACTTCTTCATGAATAGGAAAAGCTGAGCGGGTACTGCACGTTTGTGGTGTAGTACATGAAAAGAATTTTAATTAATGCGACACAAGCCGAAGAAATTCGGGTCGCAATGGTAGACGGACAGCGTCTCTACGATTTGGATATCGAGCATCCATTTCGGGCACAAAAAAAGTCCAATATTTATAAAGGAGTCATTACTCGGATCGAACCGAGTCTTGAAGCAGCCTTCGTTAACTACGGCGCACAGCGTCATGGGTTCTTATCTTTCCGCGAAATTGCGCCGGAATGTTATCATCCTGAAGCAGTCAGAAAATATGGCAATGGCAGCAAAGTCAATATTAAAGACATGCTGCGTGAAGGCCAAGAAATCCTTATTCAAGTCGATAAAGAAGAACGTGGCAATAAAGGGGCGGCACTCACCACCTATATTAGTCTAGCCGGTCGCTATTTAGTCTTAATGCCAAACAACCCCAAAGCAGGTGGTGTTTCACGGCGGATTGAGGGCGAAGATCGCCAGCAAATTAAACAAACCTTAAGCGACCTAGAAATCCCTGAAGGTATGGGTGCTATCGTGCGTACCGCTGGGGTTGATCGTGAGTTGGAAGAGCTCAGTTGGGATTTGGATTATCTCAAAACTTTATGGGAAGCGATTACCTCCGCAGCCAACCAGCACAAAGCACCTGTACTCTTATACCAAGAAAGCAATGTCATCATTCGTGCCTTACGCGACTATTTCCGGCGTGATATTGGCGAAATTGTCATCGATGACCCCAAAGTCTTTCGGCAAGCACAAGATTTCATGCAGGCCGTGATGCCGCATAATTTGCGCAAACTGAAACTCTATCAAGATAACACACCCTTATTCAGCCGCTATCAGGTTGAATATCAGATTGAAACGGCCTTCCAGCGTACCGTGAATCTGCCTTCTGGTGGTGCGATTGTCATCGACCATACTGAAGCGCTAGTTTCCATCGATATTAACTCCGCACGTGCGACCAAAGGCCAAGATATTGAAGAAACAGCACTCAATACTAACCTTGAGGCAGCCGATGAAATTGCTCGTCAATTGCGCTTACGTGATTTAGGTGGCTTAATTGTTATTGATTTCATCGATATGCTCCCAAGCAAGCACCAACGGGATGTTGAACGCCGCTTGAAAGAAGCCTTAAAAATTGACCGCGCGCGTGTTCAAGTTGGCCGAATTTCGCGCTTTGGTCTTCTAGAAATGTCCCGTCAGCGCCTACGTCCTTCTTTAGGTGAATCTAGTCAGCTGGTTTGTCCACGCTGTGAAGGTCAAGGCCATATTCGTAACACGGACTCCTTAGCGCTTTCCATCCTACGTTTGATGGAAGAAGAATCGATGAAAGAACTAACAGGCCGTGTTATTGCACAAGTGCCTGTGCCAGTGGCTGCTTATCTTTTGAATGAAAAGCGTGACTCCATCGTTAACATTCAAAAGCGGCGCAATATTGAGCTGACCGTTATTCCTAATCCACATATGGACACACCACACTTTGAAATTCTGCGGGTGCGTGCCGATGATCTGGAAACGGTGGGTGCGAGCTACACTCAAATCAGTGAACCTGAAGACACTGATGCGGATTTAATGGCTGAACGCTTAGCGAATCCCGTGCAAATCCAACCAGAAGCGGTGGTTGGGAATGTGATTCCAAGTCAACCTGCACCACAAATTGACCGCTCTGAGCGTGAGCGTCGCCCTGCTATTGCAGCAGAACCCGAAGTCTTGGATGTGCAGAAGAATCCGGGCTTGATTCGGCGCATTCTCAATGGTCTATTCGGTAGCAGCGCAAAAGTCGAACCTACGATAGCGCAAGTCAAAGCTAAAGCTGCTGAACAAGCCACTGCTAAAGCCGCCCCCGCTAATGCTCAGCAAGCACGTGCTGAAAATGACACTGTTGAAGAACGCCGCCCTAATCAAAATCGGCGTAATAACAGCAATAATCCGCAAAATCGCCGTAATAGTGAAGAGCGTAAACGGAGTGATGATCGTCGGCGGCAGAATCAGCAAGCCAATGAAGAGTTGCCAACCAGTGAAGCTAACGAGGCGACTGAAAATCAGGTATCACCATGTACCGAACGTCAGGAACGTCGCCAACAGCGCCCTGAGCGCCGTCAACCTGAACAGCAGGCTCAGCTTGAGCCAGTTTCGGCTGAGGCTAACACTCAGGCAACGACTGCTACTGACGATAATGAAGCTACATTCAATCAAAATCGCAATGAGCGGCGCGAACGTAATCGTAACCGTCAAGAACGTGAGCGTGACAATCGCCAACAAAACCGGCGCAATCGTGAGCGGTCTGAACTAGCACCAGAAGTGTTAGCTACCGAACCAGAAACGGTTATTCTCACAACTACAACTGAAGCCATTGCCATTGAGGAGGTACTGATTGATACCCCTGCTCAGACTGCAGCGGATGGCATTCAACGTCGCGATAATCGTGATAACCGTCGGCAGCGTAATCGTGGGCGGCGCGAACGTAATCAGCGCATCAGCCTCGAAACCGAAACCATCACGAGTTATGAGCTACAAACGACCGAAATCTGCTTTGAACAATTAAGTGTTGACATTAACAGGTCTAGCACTCCTGCTGAGCCTGTCACTGAAATAGCGGTAGAAACAACGAATCGGCAAATTCAAATGGAGCGTCGTGTCCCACCGCCCGAAACTCTAGAGCCGCTAATCATTGATCTGATTCCGAAAAAGCAATCACGTCAAGAACGGCGGCAACGTCAACCGGGACAAGGCTCACAGCGCCGACCAACACAAGTTGCGGCTGAAAATCCAGAAACTATCAGTGCTCACATGCCCGAGTCTACATCGGAGTCTGTACCTGAAACTGAAGTGGTGACTAAAAACCCTGCAGCCTCTATAGAAGCTATTACAACTCCCGATAGACTTGAAGTCACTAGTGAAGCACCTGTTCAAGTAGTGGTGAACCATACGCTAGACACCTCAACTGCTCAAGACAGCGCGACTCCAATAGCAGCTCAAAATAGCTTTATGCATCAGCCTACTAATGTAGTTACCGAGCAAAGCATTCAAACTGAGCCTACTACAGTTGTGACTGAAACTACAACAGAACAGCCACCTGCAACGAGTGCTGAAGCTATGGGTGATTCAAGGCCAAATGGAGTAACCGAGCATCAATCAAACTCTAACGCAAGCACTGTTACTAACTTACCCGATCAACCTATATCTGAAGCGGCTACACCGATTAAAAAACGCCCGATTTGGATGCATGCTGATTAGATAAAGTCTATGGAGCGGTTAGTTAACTGGCCGCTCTAATTGATGAGTACGGATTAAGTGCTCTAGCAAACCTTCTGAGGCGTCCTCGATCATATCCAACACGCGCTCAAACCCTTGCGATCCGCCATAATAAGGATCAGGTACTTCGCGCTCCCGCCAACGACTGGCAAACTCCATGAAAAGCTGCAAGTTCTTTGCCTGTTGGGCTTGTGCAAAGCGCTGTAAAGCTTGCAGATTATGCAAATCCATTGCTAAGACATAATCGAAATCGCTAAAATCAGTCGTTTGTACTTGGCGCGCCCGTTGTTTAGACAGATCAACACCCCGTCCTAAGGCAGCTTGCTGGGAGCGGCTATCGGGCTGATTGCCAATATGATAAGCATGCGTACCTGCTGAATCTATGCGAATCACCCCAGCCAAACCTGAGCGCTGCACTAGGCTTTCAAATACACCCTGCGCAGTAGGCGAGCGGCAGATATTTCCCATGCAAACAAACAACACACTGACTTGCTTCATTCAATCACTCCTTGCTAGGGCTTGCTTAAACTGCAAGCTTCAACACCTCGTGTAGAATGTTAACAAAAACCATTCGACTTCGGCGAAAGCCCTCAATGTTGATGATGATCCTCATGAATATGTACATGCTCATGTTCTAAAACGGAATGATAATGCTCATGGCTGTGGTGTTCCGTAAAATGCAACCCGATACCTAGCACCATGAGGCCACCTGCCAAGATCAAGCTCATCGTAAGCGGTTTGTTAAGCAACACAATAGCTAAGACAGCGCCAAAAAACGGGGCGACTGCAAAATAAGCTCCAGGACAGTTATTGCAGGGAGATCTGCATGCGTAATAAATAAGGCTAAGCTTAAATTCACTGTACTCAAACCAAATAAGACTGCCGCAGTTAAAACCGCCAAAACCCCGGGAGCTTTGTGAAAACTTACCAACATGCTTTACCTGCTTTATCTTGAACGCTTGTCCTTAAAGTTTAGCATTATCCCTGCCTAACAGACCAAATGCTTAAATTTGCTTATTTTTAGAGCAAAAAAATTAGCTTCTTCTATTGATTATATAAATTTATTTTGTATAAAAATTATTTGCTATAAGACCTAAAAAGAGAACTGTATTATCATAGAAAATATTGATCACAATAAAATATGGGCTAAAAAATGAAAAATCTAAGTGTGCTAGCTGCGCTGTTCGTGCTGACTGGTTGTACAGTCGTGCCTATTCCCCTCAATACGGCCTTATTACCCGGTTTAGTACCTCAATCACCACCGACCCATCGAGTTTTACAGACTGAAGTTGGTATGCCAGTTTTACCCGACCCTGATGTTAGAACCACAATTGTACCGCCACAACTCAACCCAACGGCTACCGTCAGTAATACCGTAACAACAATAACGCCTCCCATCCCAGATAACACCAACAATTTACCTCCAATGACCACTAATCTAAATGCTCCTGCTCAGGATATGAGCGCGATTGGTGAGCGCATTTTCCGCAATGAAACTAATGGCGATGCTGCCAAGTTATTACGCTGGAACTCCAAAGGTAATTTCGCCGATTTAGGCATTGGTCATCTCGTTTGGTACCCAGTCAATCAACGTGGCAACTATGCTGAAACCTTCCCCAGTTATTTAAAGTATGTACAAAGTAAAAATGTACCTGTACCGACTTGGTTAGCGAATCGCCCAAGTGAGGGTGGGCCTTGGGCAAATAAAGCAGCATTTGAGCGTGCTAAAGGTGATCCACAAATGCGCGAGTTAGCTAAATTCTTAGAGAAAACCGTAGGCTTACAAGCTGCTTTTATGACTGAACAGCTACGCAGAAATATGCCTGCGATGGTACAAACTTTGCCCCCCCCCTATCGTCAAGCAGCTTTAAATAATTTCCAAGTTATGGAAAAGACTCCTGGTGGCCTGTATCCAGTCTTAGACTATATGATCTTTCAAGGTGCTGGCACCAGCAGCACTGAACGCTATAACGGTCACGGTTGGGGTTTATTACAAGTGCTCTTAAATATGGAAAGTGTGCAACCGGGGGCAAATGCTTTAGCTGAATTTATGCGCTCTGCAGGTGACTCCATTACCCATCGCGTTGCGGCAGCACCTGCTGAGAGACATGAAGCACGAATGCTTGCGGATTGGCAAACCCGCGTGCGTACTTACAAAATAGCAACTCGCGTCGGTGTAGCAACTCGCTAAGTTATATTTTCCTCATCATTTCCCGTTCGCATTGGAGGTTAAGATCTGTTTGACCTCCTCTCCAAGCAGTTTCACAGCCTCTAAAGCAACTGCTTCAGTACCACGCGCATAATTCAAACGTGTACAATTCCGGTATTTACCTGAGGCAGAGAAAATTCCCCCCGGTGCAATTTTGACGCGATGTTGTTCCATTCGTTGAGCTAGAACCATACTATCAACTGAACTAGGCAGCTCTAACCAAAGCATGAAACCACTTGGCAGCCGGTGGTGGTGATTACATCCTCAGGATGCACGCTAGTACCCCAGCTTAAGCTCAAATGTGCAATTTGTTTACGCACCTCTAAACAGCCAAGTAAAGTATCATAGGCCAAAATCCGCTCATCTTTCGCGATGTCAGCCAAGAAGTGCTGCATTGGTTTCAATGTACTGGTCTGCAAATCACAAATGCCTCGCCCCAAATTCAACATGCCATCAGTAAAACGATGGGAGAGCAATTGCAAAACCTCAGGCCACTGTGACACCTCCACTGGATATTGGGTAAAACGACTTACCTGTGGCATCTGTATCGGTTGCTTACGCACTTTTACATAAAATCCAGATTTTGGGCGTACCTCTACCCAATTCTGCTGTTCTAATAACCACAAAGCTTGTTGAGCAGTGGCAATACTGACTTGATGTTCAGTGCTTAATTGGCGTACTGAAGGCAATTTCGTTCCGGTAATGAAAAACTCACGCCAACCTAAACTTCTTGCCGATGAGTTAGATGAACATAAAACTTTTAATTTGCGTAGTTTTGTCTTAGCCACCCTAGTACAGTTTTGGCAAGCAGTTAGCCATGTTTATACAGCCTATGTCCGAATTATTTGGCTGCAACAACCCCAAAGAACGCGTTTACATCTTTTAGACTTGACCGATGATCAGCTCAAGGACATTGGTGTCAGTCGAGCTGCGGCCGAAAAAGAAGCTAAGAAATTTTTTTGGGAGTGAAAAACTTACCCTTTAAAAGTCTAATTACACCATTGATGCTTAAGAGCTACTTCTTTTCTCTAAATCTTACTACATAACGAAGTAAGGTCTGACCTGAAGGTGCTCAAATGCAACAGCGTGTAAATGAAATTGATCTATTGCGCTTCATAGCTGCACTAGCGGTAGTCTTGTTCCATTATGCCTTTCGTGGTTATGTGGCTGATGATTTAAGTCTTCTACCCTATCCGCTCCTTGCATCTTGGGCTAAGTATGGCTACTTAGGGGTGGAACTATTTTTTATGATTAGTGGCTTCGTAATTTTAATGACTGCCACTCACTCGAATGTGCAGCACTTTATTATTTCACGCGCTACCCGTCTTTACCCTGCTTTTTGGATCGCTTGTACTTTTACCTTCTTAACAACTCTTTGGCTAGGTGCACCACGTTTTACCACTAGCTTTAGTGAATACGTGGGCAATCTGACCCTACTCGGCGATTTTTTAGGCATTACTGCTATGGACGGCTCTTATTGGTCGCTGTTTATTGAATTACGCTTTTACTTATTAGTCTTTTTGCTGTTGCTAATCGGGAAACTGAAATACGCACAAATGTTATTAGTTGCTTGGTTAACGGTGAGTTTTTTCCTAGAAATCAGACCTATTAGCAGCTTGCGCTATGTATTCATCACTGATTATGCAGCGTTTTTTATCGCGGGGGCGACTAGCTTTCTGATTTGGTCTGAATCACTTTCCTTACACACAGGACTGCTCTTACTCAGCGCTTGGGCTTTGTCCGAATATGAAACCTTGCACCTGCTACCTAGCATGGAAGAACACTACAAAACCTCATTCAACCGTTTTACTATTATTGGCATCATTACTGGCTTTTTTATAGTTGTATTTTTAATCGCTCAACGTTGGACAGGATTCTTTACAAATACGCACTGGTTAAGATTAGGTGCACTCACTTATCCCCTCTATCTCATTCATCAAAATATCGGTTACATGATTTTTAATAAGCTCTATGCAAGCATTAATTCCCATCTGTTATTTTGGGGCACTATAACCTTGATGATGCTAGTGGCTTATGGAATGCATGTATTGCTTGAGAAGAAAATAGCTAAGAAATTGCGTAATTTTCTTGAGCTTCTGCTAGCTCACAAGTCAAATACTTACATCCCTAACTCCTTTAACTCCCCTAAGCGAGGTAGGTCTTCCAGTGATTTTAAATTGAAATAATCTAAAAACTGCTTAGTGGTTCCCAATAGCTCAGGTCGACCGGGCACTTCTTTATACCCTAATACCTGAATCCACTCACGCTCAAGCAATGCTCGAAGCACATTAGCATTCACTGCTACCCCACGAATCTCTTCAATTTCTGCCCGCGTAATCGGTTGACGCCAAGCAATTAAAGCCAAGGTTTCTAGGAATACCCGCGAGTATTTGGACACTTTCTCTTCCTGATGCCTGCTAACCCATGAGCTATAAACTGGCTTGGTTTGTAAACGGTAGCCACTGGCAGTTTCGATCAGTTCAAAACTACGTGTTTCAGTTTGCGCAGCTAATTGCTGCAAACCCTGCTTGAGGCTTGCCTTATTAATGGCTTGCTCTGCAGAAAAAAGGCTTGCGAGCTGCTCTAAGCTGAGTGGTTTATTCGCAGTAAGCAAAATAGCCTCTAGAATCAAAGGCAATTCAATACTCATGCAGACTCCGCTGCTGCCAAACGAATCCATAAAGGTGCATAAGCCTCATTCGCTTGATTCACTTCAATCAGATGCGCTTTCAATAACTCCAAAATCGCCATCAAGCTCACCACTACTCCGCGCCTCCCCTCCTCAAGCGTAAATAGCTCACTCAATGCGACCATAGGCTTAAGCTGTAATGCCAGCAAGACCTTAGTCATACGCTCCCGAATCGATAAAGGCTCACGTTGGACTTGATGACTTTTGAATTGAGCAGCACGTTTAAGCACAGTTTGGAACGCGAGGAGTAGCTCCTTTAGCTCCACTTCAGGCAAGGGCTTATCCTGCTTAGTTAGCTCTACGGCTGTTTGTACTTGCCAATGCTCGCGTTCTAAACGGGGGAGCTGATCTAAGGCTTCTGCGGCTTGTTTACATTGCTCATATTCTTGCAAACGTTTAACTAATTCAGCTCGCGGATCATCTTCTTCCAGTCTTTGATTTAAGCGTGGTAATAGTAAGCGTGATTTAATTTCTGCTAATAAAGCTGCCATCACTAAATATTCTGCCGCTAAATCTAGGCGAAACTCCTTCATCAGCTCCACATAATCCATGTATTGGCGCGTGATTTCGGCAATGGGAATATCACGAATATCTAGATTTTGCCGTTTAATTAAATACAGCAATAGATCTAGCGGCCCTTCAAATGCATCCAGAATGATTTCCAAAGCATCCGGTGGGATATAAAGATCATCAGGAAAATGATGCACGGGTTCCCCTCGCACTAAGGCGAGGGGTAGCTGATGGGGTAAAGGAATCAAGCAGTTAGAAGCTCAATGATGATGGGTGAAATGCACTGCTGCAAAGACATCGCGCATGGTTTCACGCGCTACTTCACGGGCAGCTTCTGAACCTTCACGCAAAACTTTACGCACCCGTTCCCGATCATTTTCGTATTCAGCCGCACGCTCTTGAATCGGCTTCAACTCTTCTTGCACACCTGTAATCACCGGACGCTTGCAATCAATACAACCAATACCTGCTGAACGGCAACCTTCTTGCACCCATTGCCGAGTGGATTCATCCGAATACACTTGATGCAATTGCCAGACAGGACAATTCTCAGGATTACCCGGATCAGTACGGCGCACCCGTGCTGGATCGGTTGGCATAGTGCGGATTTTTTTCTCTACGTCCTCAGGGGCTTCGCGTAAAGAAATAGTATTGTGATAAGACTTTGACATCTTCTGCCCATCTAAACCGGGCATTTTCGACTCTTTCGTTAAAGCGGCTTGGGGTTCAGGCAGAATAATTTTTCCAGTCCCCTCCAGATAACCGAATAAGCGCTCACGATCACCTAAAGAAATATTTTGTTGTCCCTCTAACAAAGCACGAGCTTTCTCTAAGGATTCAGCATCACCACGTTCTTGATAGGCTTTACGCAAATCACGATATAATTTAGCGTTTTTCTTACCCATTTTATCGGCTGCTTGCTCGGCTTTTTCTTCAAAGCCCGGCTCACGTCCATATAAATGATTAAAGCGCCGCGCCACCTCGCGCGTCAGTTCAATATGCGCCACTTGATCTTCACCCACTGGCACTAAATCCGCTTTGTAGATCAAAATATCCGCCGATTGCAGGAGTGGGTAGCCCAAAAAGCCATAAGTCGCCAAATCTAAATCACGTAACTTTTCTTGCTGATCTTTATAGGTTGGAACCCGTTCTAACCAACCTAAAGGTGTAATCATCGAGAGCATTAAATGCAATTCAGCATGCTCAGGCACATGAGATTGCACGAACATGGTCGCGGAACTCGGGCTAATTCCAGCGGCTAACCAATCAATTGCCATATCTTCGACGTTGCGCGCCACTTCATATGGGGATGCGTAATGCGTGGTTAATGCATGCCAATCGGGCACGAAGAAAAAGCACTCGTGATTAAGCTGCATATCCACCCAATTTTTCAGCACACCATGATTATGACCAAGATGTAACTTACCTGTGGGGCGCATCCCCGAAACGATTCTCTGATTCTGCAATGGCGTTGTGTTCACGTCCGCAATCCTTTAAAGAAAAATACCTGCAATGAAAGAGTACAATGCACCAATGATAGGCCCAATCACTTTATCCAGCACACCGAAGTATAACAAGGCAATCACGATCAAAAAGCCATAAGGCTCTACGCGATCCAAAACATCCGCCATATTTCTAGGTACAAAACCGCTTAAAACCCGCCCACCATCTAAAGGTGGAATGGGCACTAAATTCAGTACCATCAAAATCAAATTAAATACCAAACCAATTTGCGCCATCGTCAAAAAACCGGAAGCGATGGCTTCATCTGAAATGACAGCCGCAAATAGCGTAAACATAATCGCCCAGAAAATTGCCATCAGGAAATTAGCCAAGGGTCCCCCTACCGCAATAATCGCCATATCGCGGCGGGGTTGTTTGAGATTACGCGTATTCACAGGGATAGGCTTAGCCCAGCCAAAGGCAAACGGAGTGCCCGTAGTGGCTAGGGAAAAAACCAACATACCAATGGGCAATACGACCGTACCGATTGGGTCTATATGCTTAAGCGGGTTCATGGTTAAGCGCCCCAGCATTTTGGCGGTACTATCACCTAATTTATTCGCAATCCAACCATGTGCTACTTCATGCAAAGTGATTGCAAATAACACCGGAATCGCGCCCGCTGCAATCAGAAAGATGATCCGGTCAAAATCCATACCTTCCATTCAATGCTCCACTAGCCAATCGATTTCCCCCTTGCCTTGGCGGAGAATAGCGGGACGCTCACCCGTTAAATCAATCACCGTGGTGGGGTCATGCCCACAAAAACCACCGTCCATCACTAAATCCACTTGGTGTTCGAGATAGACCCGAATTTGATAAGGGTCTGTCATCGGTAAGTCTTCATCCGGCAGAATCAAGGTACTGGAGACTAAAGGCTCATTAAGCTCCTGTAAGAATGCTTGAGCTACTACATGATCCGGAATCCGAATCCCAATCGTTTTACGTTTAGGATTTTGTAAGCGGCGTGGGACTTCGCGCGTGGCTTTTAAAATGAAGGTATAAGCACCGGGTGTTAAGGTTTTTAAGAGACGGTAATTAATATTATCTACTTGCGCATAATGCGAGATTTCAGATAAGTCGCGACAGAGCAATGTGAAATTATGCTTATCATTCAACTGACGAATCCGCTGGATGCGCTCCATCGCTGTCTTATCATCTAACAAACAACCAATAGCATAACTAGAATCAGTCGGGTAAACTACCACCCCACCATCACGTACAATATCAACAGCCTGCCGAAGTAGACGCTTTTGCGGATTTTCCGGGTGAATTTGAAAATATTGGCTCATGTGGGCAATGTTGTTATCGTTTAAAAAAGCAGGATTTTACAGGTTAATGCTAAGAAATACAGTGCAAGCCGTGGCTTAAGCCCCATCTGCATTCAATAAAATGATGGTTATGACCTTAAAACTGCATCCAGTAAAGATTCAAGCATTATGAAGTTTTTCTTTGATTTTTTCCCGGTTTTGCTATTTTTTTTAGCCTACAAATTTTTTGGCGATATGCCACCGGCTTTGATTGCGGCTGCGAATCAAATTCCGTTTGTTGAGCTAGTACAAACGGAACCCAAACATGCGATTTTATTTGCAACCCTAGTGATTATCCTTGCCACCCTTGTGCAAAACATTCTGCACTATGTGTTTTATAAGCGTTTCGAGCGCATGCACTTGATTTCTTTAGGGATTCTTCTAGCTTTTGGTAGTTTAACTCTAATCCTGAAAGATTCTGCTTTTATCCAATGGAAAGTGACAGTTTTCAATTGGATTTTTGCTCTAGTCTTCCTTGGTAGTGAATACGTCGGCAGCCGTAAACCCTTAGTGGAGCGGATGATGTCTAGCGCTATGCAAGTCCCCCCACAAATATGGACAAAAGTTAATTGGATGTGGGCTGGATTTTTTGTTTTTATTGGTGTGCTGAATCTAGTAGTTGCTTATAATTTCAGCGAAGCGATTTGGGTGGACTTTAAACTATTTGGGATTCTAGGGCTGACTTTGGTCTTCGTGATCGCGCAAGCCTTCTATCTTCAACGGCATGTGATTGAAACCAGTAAGGAACCCTAAGATGTTGTATGTGATTATTGGCGAAGATCATCCGCAAAGCTTAGCAAACCGTTTAGCCGCACGACCTGCCCATCTCGAACGTCTGCAAGCCTTACAAGCACAAGGGCGTTTAATCCTCGCAGGCCCTAATCCTGCGATTGATAGTAATGATCCGGGCGAAGCGGGTTTTACGGGCAGTATCATTATTGCTGAATTTGAATCATTAACTGCAGCACAAGCTTGGGCCGATGCCGACCCTTATGTGGCTGCAAACGTTTACCAACAGGTAAGCGTTAAACCCTTTAAAAAAGTTTTACCATAAGAGCCTATTGTTTAAGGAAATTGATAAAGATGCGAATCATAACTAACACATTAATCGCAAGTAGTTTAATTGGGCTGGTGCTGGGTCTAAATACAGTCAGTGCGGAAGATGCTAAACCAGCGGCGGCAGCAACTACGACGGCTGCACCTGCTGCTACTGCAACGACCACGGCAGCGCCTGCTGCTAGCACTGAAGCTAAACCAGCCGGTGCTGATGAAATTGTTGCGATTGTGAATGGTGTGGATATTAAACGTGATACCCTCAACACCTTAATGGATATGGCCAAGCGTTCTGGCGCTGGTGACCAAGTTGACGAAAAAACTATGCTCGAAGACTTAGTGGTCACTGAGTTGGCTCGTCAAGAAGCGAACAAATCGGGTTTAGCTGAGCGTGAAGATGTTCAAGAAAAATTGAATAACTTCAAAGATAAATTAGTACTAAACACTTGGATGCAAGAAAAAGCCGCTGCTTTAAACATCAGTGATGATGAAGTTAAAGCGGCTTACGACAAAGCGACTGCGCAAATGTCTAAAAGCGAATATAAAGCGCGTCATATCCTAGTGAAAACTAAAGACGAAGCTAAAGCCGTCTTAGATGAATTGAAAGCGGGTAAAGATTTTGCTGATTTGGCTAAAGCTAAATCCACGGATACTTCCGCACAAATGGGTGGTGATTTAGGCTGGTTCAAAACCGACAGCATGGTAAAACCTTTTGCGGAAGCCGTTGCTGCGATGGAACCCGGTCAAACCAGCACTGAACCCGTTGAAACACAATTCGGTTGGCATGTCATCAAATTGGAAGAAAAACGTGATGTGAAGCTGCCTGAGTTAGAAAACATGAAGCCACAGCTCAAACGTCAAATTGAGCAAGAAAAGATGATGGCTTATATGAAAGACTTACGGGCTAAAGCAGACGTTAAAGTTTTATTGAAAGAAGAAGCTAAACCAACTGCTGAAGCACCTAAAGAAGAAGCTAAAGAGGCAGCTCCAGCCGCTGCTGCTGAACCTGCTAAAACTCAATAATTACTCTGAGTTCTACTCCCTGATCTGATCCCTTGTTAGATCGGGGAGTTCTCGACATTTTTTGCTAGCCGCGCTACCGTTTTAAGCATGAACAATAACGAGAGACCGCGCGTATGAAGCCAGAATGGAAAAACTTTCTGATTGAACAAGGTGCCGAATTCGACGGCTCTACTCTATTACATTTCGGCAATCCTGAACGCGAACGCCGAATTCCCCCTCAAGGTGCGGTGCTTTGTGATCTATCCCATCAAGGCTTGCTTAGCGCTAGCGGCTCCGATGTGACTGCTTTTCTGCAGGGCCAACTGAGTAATGATATTAACCAAGTTACCGAGACTCGGGCACAACTTAGCTCTTATAGCTCACCGAAAGGCCGAGCCTATACCACCTTCCAAATTATGCAGCGCCAAGGAGTTTATTATTTAGCATTCTCTAGCGATGTTTTAGAGGCAGTACTCAAACGTTTACGCATGTTTGTAATGCGCTCCAAGGTCTCTTTAGAAGATGCACGCGAACGTATGGTGCATTTTGGCTATGTCGATCCACAAGGGGAACAACGCTTAAAAGCAGCCCTCGGTAAATTTCCAGAACAGAACTTAGATGTGGTGCAAGTGGGTAATCTGACGATTATACGTCAAGCCGCTAGTGTGCCACGCTTTGAAATTTATGGCGAATTAGATGATGCCAAGCAGCTTTGGAATCGGCTTAGTGTCCACGCTGCTACGGTTGGTTCAGCGGCTTGGGATTATTTTGATATTGAAGCTGGCATTCCTAAAATCACTGCAGCCAGTATGGAGGCTTGGGTTCCACAGATGATGAATCTGCATTTAATTGATGGAATTAGCTTTAAGAAAGGTTGCTTCCCCGGCCAAGAAGTTGTCGCTCGCCTAAAATACTTAGGTAAGAACAAGCGGCAAATGTATCGAATTGCGATTGATTCGATTCATCCACCAACTGTAGGTACGACGCTACAAGATGAGCAAGGTGAAGAAGCAGGTACAATCCTAAATTCAGTCCTCAGCCCTAGCGGTGATCATATTGAGGCTTTAGCAGTTTTAAAAATTGCCTCGGCTGAGCAAGCCTTAAATCTAGCGGGTGCAAGAGTTCGTTTATTAGCTTTACCTTATAGTTTAGAGAGTAACTAAAAATTATATTTTGAAAAATTCAAAATTTCAGCTTCAGTATTAATTATCAAAGCAAACGTTCATATGAGGGCATGTTTTCACGCCAAACAATACCCTCACTAATCTAAAAAGCACTACCTTTTATCCTAACTAAAACCATTCAGTGATTTATTCAAACCTATATTCTTTAAAGAGAGAATTCTTAACTGACTCTAAATCATAGAGATTATTTATGAGTAAAAAATTGGATTTGCTGGTACTTGTGTAGCAAATTTAAACAAATCGTCTTCATATATTGATGGTGAAAAACACTGTTATTATGATTGCAAGCTAAAATTTGGAAAAGAAAGTGATATAAAACAATGGAATTCTGAGGATAGAAAGGCAATTCTATTCAAAGATTTTTTTGATATTGGTACGAAGTCTACTAGTATGCCAGATTTTGGGCAACCCGCCTGCCTTGGCCAAGTCACAGAATTAAATAGCATCTTTAGCCCTGCATTACCAGAATCAAGAGCAACAGCATTTGCAGTAGATTCTAGAGATCTTCGGGGAAACGCCGAAAAACCAGTCACTCGTATGATTAATAAGTTACTGAATGGAATTAACTAATATAAAACTGTGGTTATATTTCTTTTTAATCATGTCAGCGCAAAGTCATTGCTTAGCTGCCTCCATAACCTGTGATGGTGACTTTGCAGAAGATCAGTCTATCAAAATAATGTCGATTGAAGTTTTAAAAAAAGATAAAGCTACAATAAATTTACTTGATGAGCACACTAAGTATCTCAACCCAACACAACTATCCTGCCATGTAAGCCGAGCTAACGAAAATAAAATTTTTACATCATTAAAATGAAATAAAGGGGAAATTCAATATAATAGCTACGATCCTATGTTTTCATTTATTAGCTTCGGCAGTCACGATGAAGATAATCATCCGATTAAGGATCAAACAAGTTTTTATTTATACTCAATCAGCACTCTGAAACTGAATATCAAAAACTAGCCACCATCACAATAAGCCCACGTGAGACAGTTAGCCAAATTCTTTATGTTGCGTTATACTCACCCTTTCAACAAAATTGAACCACAAGATATCATCCTAATTTGGAATGATCCTAGCAGCTCAGATAACAATTCCACGGTGAATATTTTAGGCTTTANATACACCTATCCACTTAATTCAACTAAGCATTGAGTTAAACTCAAAAAGAAAGCACACTTCTAAGGTGCACTTTCTCTAACAGTGGAATCTCTCTTTAAATTACAGGAAAGACTTCATTCGGTCGATCACAACTTGGGTGAATTCAGTGGTATTCAACTTACCTTTCAGATCACGCGTACACTCACCGGCTTCAATCGCGCTTAGTAAACCTAAACGTAGGGCATGGCCTAAGTCATAGCGATCCACATGATCTAATAACATCCCGAAAGCTAATAAAACTGCAGATGGATTCGCGACATTTTTACCAGCGATATCCGGTGCAGTACCGCCTGCAGGGTCGAACATTGCAATATCAACGCTGTAGTCATCATTGAACGAGTAGTTACCGCTCGCGCCAGTACCTAAGCTACCAACCAAACCGCTCGCCATATCCGATAAGAAATCACCGTACTCGTTCAGAGTCACAATCACTTCATAATCTTGCGGCTTCATAATGATTTTCGCGAGCAGTGCATCAAACAACTCAACATTGTGTGGCACATCAGCGTAATCAACACTCACTTTCTTGACGATTTCTTCAAACAGTCCATCAGTAACTTTTTGAATGGTGTGTTTAGAAGAGGAGGTCACTTTGTAGTTGTGCCCACCATAGGTTTGACCTTTTTTACGAGCGAGTTCAAACGCAAAATGGGCTGCTTGCATACAAGGGCGTGTTTCTACCATGCGCACAGAGATCGCACTATCTAAGCCAATACGCTGACCCGGATCATCGTAAGTACCGCCGGTAGCAACACGAATAATGTGCAGATTAACGTTTTCCTTAAAGTTTGAATTGATACCTTTAATGGAAATAACTGGACGATAAATAACACTGAAGTTTAAGCGTCGACGTATTAGCGCATTCGGGCTACGAGTACGTGTTTCAGTCGGATACTTTAAAGCCAATTTAGTCGCACGCATGGACTCTTCAGCTTCATCAATGGCTGCCATACCTTTTGCTTCACGAGTGGCTACTGACCAATCCACTGACTTAAAACTAATATCAGCAGGTAAAGCCTCAGCCACTTGATGAATGGATGCTGCGATTTCTGGACCGATACCATCCCCTAATAACTCGGTGATTTCGATTGTTTTGCTCATTAAAGTTCCTCCTTTGGTGGTAATAACTGAAGACATTGATGAGTGATTTCTGCAGTGCAATATTATACGTGAAGCTACAAATTGTCGACAATTGATTCATTTTATATGTTTTATTTGGCTTAAAACTCTCAATTTGTCGACAAAAATGCACCGAAACCAAGCAATCCATCCTTAAATGCTTCCTAATGAGTAATTGTTGCGGCGCACAGGGTGCTGCTATACCATTTCCGGCAATCTATTTAGGGCAGGCATTATGGAAGCATCTACCGGTCTCAGCCGCAATATCGCCAATACTATTCTCGAAGGCTTTAATCGCCATTTTAGTATCTTTCAACAAATTACCGCCGGTGCACGTGAACGCTTTGAAAAAGCCGACTGGCATGCAGTGCACGCCTCCTCTCGCGAACGGATTACGCTCTATGATCAACGGATTAGAGAAACCATCACTAAGGTGCGTGAGCTGTATAGTATTGAAAATCTAGATATAGAACTTTGGAAAGATACCAAACTTTGCTATATGCGTTTGCTGTCCTACCATCAGCAACCTGAACTCGCAGAAACCTTCTATAACTCCGTGTTCTGCCATCAATTTGATCGGGTTTATTACACCAATGAATTTATTTTCGTGCGGAATGCGATTTCTACTGATTATATTGAGTCGACTGATTCGGAACGGGTGAGCTATCAGTGTTATTACCCGAATGAAATTGGCTTAATAGCTGCGATTCGCCAAGTCATTCAACAGGCTGGATTCACCGCACCGTTTGAAGATCTTGAGCGTGATATGCGCAGTATTCGCAAAGCGATTGTAAAACGTTTTCGCGGTAAGCTTGCGCGCAAAACCCATTTAAACTTTCAACTCAGTGTGATTTGCAGCCCCTTCTTTCGGAATAAAGCCGCTTATATCGTCGGCCATTATATCAATGGACGTGAAGATGAAGGTTTTGCCTTAGCAGTTCTGAATAATGAACAAGGTCGATTGTATATTGATACTTTGCTCATTGGTGAAAAAGAGCTGTCGATTGTATTTAGCTATTCCCAAGCCTATTTCATGATTGAGCACCAAGTGCCATCTGCAATTGTCGATTTCTTGCAAAAAATTCTCCCTGAGCGCACCCGCTCTGAACTTTATTCTTCGATTGGTTTACACAAACAAGGTAAATCCGATTTTTATCGGCATTTCTTGCATCACATGCGCCATTCCAGCGATAAATTCGTGATTGCCCCAGGGATTCGTGGGATGGTAATGATGGTTTTTACTCTACCTTCTTATCGCTACGTGTTTAAAATAATCAAGGATAAATTCGCTCCGCAAAAAGAATTTACGCGCAAAGTAGTCGCTGAAAAGTATCAACTCGTTAAGCGCCATGATCGAGTTGGGCGCATGGCAGATATGATTGAATATTCCGATGTGTCTATTCCACAAGACCGGATTCATCCAGATTTATTAAAAGAGCTGCTTGACACTTGTGCTAGTAGCATGACGATTGTTGATGGCAAAGTCATCTTTAAGCATCTGTATATTGAACGTCGGATGATTCCGCTTAATATGTATTTAGAAACCGCCACCGAATCACAATTAGAGCGTGTCATTCGTGACTATGGCGATGCGATTAAACAACTAGCTGCTGCGAATATCTTCCCCGGCGACTTTTTATATAAAAACTTTGGTGTGACTCAGTTAGGGCGGGTAGTCT
>AATN01000006.1_pt1 | contig 57608 bp, 40 predicted proteins | sample 270648 | NCBI WGS metagenome assembly AATN01 (sample SAMN02954269, study PRJNA17659) | bioreactor sludge metagenome | biome: terrestrial; feature: bioreactor; material: sludge; isolation source: Enhanced Biological Phosphorus Removal (EBPR) bioreactor sludge | place: Australia: Brisbane, Queensland
CGCGGATCTTCCGCGAGGAAGCGATGAAGCTGCGGCCGGCAATGCTCGAGATGCCGATGGCTGACCGCCTCTCGTACGATGCCGCCAAGAATCTCTTCTTCCTCAACTTTGAGGGGCTGAGCATCCGCAGCCAGAGCGACATCGACCGGGTTCGCCAGGCCGTCGGGGAAAAGCTCCTGCCGGTCGGCCACAAAGTCTACGCCATCGTCAACTACGACCGCTTTTCGATCCTGCCCGAACTTGTCGACGACTACATCGACATGGTCAAGGAGGTGGTCGAGGCTTACTACCACAACGTGACGCGGTTCACCTCCAACACCTTCCTGCGCGCCAAGCTCGGCGAAGCGCTCGAGAAGCGGAAGATCGCCGCCCGCAGCTACGAAACAGCGGCCGAGGCCGAAGCGCACGTCAGGGAAGACTAGCGCAGCGAGCATTCCAGGGGCCGGGTTGTGTAGACCCGGCCCCTGGTGTCCGACGGCGACGCTACCTAGCGAAGAGAGCTAGCAGAGTCCAAGTTCATGAGATAGCAACGCGAACGCCGCGACGTCCGTAGATCGCGGGCCACCGGCTATCCCTTCTTCATTCGCCGACTGAGGCCCAGTCCTGCCAGGCCGACGCCAAGAAGGACCAGGGTGGCCGGTTCTGGAAGGGGCGGACGCTCGGTGCTGCCGAAGGTGCCGGCGACGTCGTCGACAATGTAACGACCGAACTCCGATGTGAAATCAAAGATTGCATACGCGGCCTCCCCAGCAAAACTCACGGAAACCTCGCCTTCTGGAAACGAGCTCAGGCCGGCAGGCGGGACGGTGGTGGTGAAAGCGCCCTGCTGTGATGCACTAGCGATCTCAACGCCAGCCGTATCGAACACCCTGATACTGGCGAAATACGCTGGGGCCGATACCGACGAGTCCAGCGCATAGCCGAAGGTCAGTGATCCCGTAGCCCGGCGGAGAAAATCGACCCGCAGGTCCGGGTTCAGCAGTGATGTTCCTTCAATCCCCGGTTCATGGATGTAGGTCATATTGCTGCCCGGACCGGCAGTGTTGAATCCGAAGGGATCGGTCGTACTGAAAATGACGTCGTTGATACCATCGGCGTCGCCGTCATAGCCATAGCTGGTCACGCCCGAAACGAGCGTGTCAAAGGTGATGACCGCCGCACTGGCGGGACTGCCCGCGATCGCGCCCACCAACAGCGCCGAGGCGGTAGCGCGGAGTAAGCTGCTACGCTTGTTCATACCATCTGTCCTTTCGTTTGTCCTTCAAGTCCAAAACTTGTGGTGGGCGCTCCCGCTTCGTGCTTCGGGCCGGCCACGCTTCTCTCCGAACTGGGGAACCGCAGACAGGCGACCCCTGCCAAGCAAGTCAAACAGCCGAAGGCCTGAGAACGAGAACCTCCCCAAGAAAGGAGGGCAGAGCGTCGACAAGCGATGAATCCTGCTCCCTCCACCATGGCACCGATCGCATCAAATGTATGTCCTGGTGCTGCCACCAAGGCAAGCAATAGTCATACCATTAGTATGGTTTTCCTATGGATACAACGTCCTATAACATCGTCCGTGCGAATGCTTCTCGCAACGACCGGCAGAGTGTAAGATATTCCGACATCTGCAAGTAATCGTGCGTCATCCATGCACGCCAGCACTGGTCCGGCCCGTCAGCTTGCGATCGGTACATCGGCGATGGCGCTCAACCAGAACCGTGACGACAAGGCGAACAACAGCACACTTGTGGCGCAGGCATGGCGAATTCTGCCGCTCGACTCGACGAAAGAAGGAGACCACATGAGCACGATTTCCCTCACAGCCAACGCCGCCTGGCATCTGGCAGCGCGGCCAGCGGGCCTGCCTACCGCGGCCGACTTCACGTGGCGCGAGAGCACCCTGCCGGATCTCGCTCCAGGCCAGGTACGAGTGCGCAACATCTGGCTGTCCATCGACCCGACCAACCGCATCTGGATGAACGACGCCGACAGCTACCTGCCGAAGATCGAACTCGGCGAGGTCATGCGCGGCATCGGCATCGGCCGCGTCGAGGAGTCGCGCGACGCCAGCCTGCAAGCCGGTGACCTCGTGCAAGGCATGCTCGGCTGGCAACGTTACTGTCTCAGCCCGGCCAGGGCGCTGAGCAAGCTGCCGCCGATCCCGCTACCATTGAGCGCGCACTTCGGCCTGCTGGGCCACATCGGCCTGACCGCCTATTTCGGTCTGACGGATGTCGCACAGGCCAGGGCGGGCGAAACCCTGGTGGTTTCCGCAGCCGCCGGCGCGGTCGGCTCGCTGGCCGTGCAGATCGGCAAGAACCTGGGCATGCGCGTGGTGGCCATCGCCGGGGGCGCCGAGAAATGCCGCTGGCTGAGCGACGAACTCGGAGCCGACGCGGTCATCGACTACAAGGCGGAGGACGTAGACACCGGGCTGCAGCGGACGTGCCCCGACGGCGTCGACGTCGATTTCGAGAACGTCGGCGGCCGCACGCTCGATGCGGTCCTCGGCCGAATCAATCTCGGCGCCCGCATTGCGCTGTGCGGGATGATCTCGCAGTACAACGCGACGGCGCCGGAACCCGGACCGGCCAACCTTGCCAGGCTGCTGATGCAGCGCGGCCGGATTCAGGGCTTCATCGTGCTCGACTATCTGGACCGCGCTGCCGAAGCGGCGGAGAAGTTGATCGCCTGGCACCTGGCCGGGCGGATGAAATACCGACTGGACGTTACCGAGGGGCTGGAACAGGCGCCCGCGGCGCTCGGCAAGCTGTTTGCCGGCACCAACACCGGCAAGGTACTGGTACGCGTCAGCGATGAGTGAGGCGTCGGCACGGCGTTGATGCACCGGCGCATGCCGGCCGAATTCGCGGCTCGCTGGTCTGCCTGCCCCGCCACCAGGCGGCCACCGCCGAATCCCGGCGGCGCGGCCCGGCACGCCGCGCCTGAGGCGTCGACAGCTTGCCACCGGCACCCGTGCATTGACTGCGGCCGCCGGCGCTACCTATACTTGCCGACTTTTCGTCGAAGCTCCGGTTAGCATCGGGCGATTACCCGCGGCAGATCGCCCCCGCGGGGAGTTCGCGACCCAATGTCGAGGCGATCGAGGAGTACGTGATGCGCCGAACGAAAATTGTCGCCACCATCGGCCCCGCCACCTCCGCACCGGAGAACCTGCGGCAACTGTTGGCAGCCGGTGTCGACGTGGTGCGGCTGAACGCTGCGCACTCGGACATGGAGACGCACAGCAACAATGCCCGGCTGGTGCGCGAGATTGCCAGTTCCCTCGGCCGCAGCGTCGGTGTGCTGGTCGATCTGCCCGGGCCGAAGATCCGGACCGGCCTCGTCGTCGGCGACGCCGTGGAACTGGAGTCCGGCCAGGAGTTCCTGCTCACCGCCACCGACGACGGCATGGGCGACGTGCATCATGTCGCGACGACCTTGCCGGAACTCGCGCAGTGGGCGCGCCGAGGCGACGAAGTCTACCTCGCCGACGGGGCGATCGTGCTGCGCGTACTCGAATCGCTGGGCAGCGATGTGCGCACCGAGGTCGTGCGCGGCGGCACCCTGCGCTCACGCAAGGGCATGCACCTGCCGCGCGCCGAGGCACACGTCGATCCATTCACCGAACGCGACGCTCTGGCGCTGGAGATGGCCATAGCCGCCAAGGTGGACTTCCTCGGCCTGTCGTTCGTGCGGCGGGCCGAAGACGTCGAACGCGTGCGCGCCATGCTCCCCCGGCGCGGCGTGCGGCCGGCGCTGGTGCCGAAGATCGAGACCGCGGCGGCCGTCGACAACCTCGCCGGAATCATCAACGCCGCCGACGCGGTCATGGTCGCCCGCGGCGACCTTGGCATCCAGATGCCGGCGCGACGCGTACCGCTGCTCCAGAAGGAGATCATTCGTCTGTGCAACATGGCCGGCAAACCGGTGATCACCGCCACGCAGATGCTCGAGTCGATGACGCGCTCACCCCTGCCGACGCGCGCCGAGGTGAATGACGTCGCCAACGCCGTGCTCGACGGGACGGATGCCCTGATGCTGTCGGAGGAGACGGCGGTCGGGCTGTTCCCGAACGAAACCGTGCGCATGATGAGCGAAGTCGCGGAGTCGGCCGAGGGCTGGCCGCACGACCGCGTCGACCCCTCTGCCATCGTCGGTGCCGATGCCGACCGCGTGGCCTGGGCGGTCGCCCACGCCGCCGTGCAAGCTGCCGAGGATCTCGGCGTCGCGGCGATCCTGTGCCCGACGCGCAGCGGTCAGACGGCGCATCGCGTCGCCGCCTTCCGGCCGAAGGTGCCAATCGCCGGCATCGCGACCGCCAACCCGGTGCTGGGCGGGCTCAGCCTGGTGTGGGGCGTCCAGCCGCTGCTGGTCCCGGAAAATCCCAGGGAGGAGCAACTGCAACTGGCAATCGCGGCGGCGCGCACTGCCGGCATGGTGCGCGACGGCGATCTCGTCGCCGTGGTCTTCGGATCGGCCGGGCCACGTGCCGGCAGCACCGACAGCGTGCGCATCGTCCGGGTCTGAGGGTTGCCGCCGGGCGCGGCAAGGCGGCTGGCGGGACTACGTGTGCGGCGGCTCGCGCAGGTCGCGACGCAGCACCTTGCCGATCGGCGACTTCGGCAGGACGTCGCGGAATTCGACCTGGCGCGGCAGCTTGTAGCCGGTAAGCTGGCCCCGGCAATGCTCGACCACCGCTTCCGGGGTCAGCGAGGGATCCTTCCTGACGATCACCACCTTCACCGCCTCGCCGGTTCGTTCGTCGGCAATGCCGACCGCCCCGCATTCGAGGACACCCGGATGCGAGGCCACGACGCTCTCGATCTCGTTCGGGTACACATTGAAGCCCGACACCAGGATCATGTCCTTCTTGCGATCGGTGATGGTGACGAAGCCCGCGCTGGACATGTGGCCAACGTCGCCCGTCTTCAGCCAGCCTTCCTGGAGCACCTTGGCCGTTTCCTCCGGGTTGCCCCAGTAGCCTGTCATCACCTGCGGACCGCGGACGCAGATCTCGCCCGTGCACTTCTCGATCTCGCCCTCGCCTGTCCACAGCGGCAACAGCTTGAAGTCATCGTCACGAATCGAGATCTCGGTCGACGGGAAGGGCAGACCGATCATGCCGTTCCACGGCGTCTCCACCGGATTGGCGCTGACCCCCGGCGAGGCCTCGGTCAGGCCATAGGCTTCGGTGACATAGTGCCCGGTCACCGCCTTCCAGCGCTCGGCGACCGGTTTCTGCACCGCCGCGCCGCCGCCGATCACCACCTTCACGGAAGAAAAATCGAGCGCCTCGAAGCCGGGCGTGTGCAACAGGCCGTTGAACAGCGTATTGACGCCGCTCATGGCGCTCCACCGCCACTGGCCCAGTTCCCGCACCAGCGCCGGCATGTCGCGCGGATTGGTAATGAGCACGCTCAGGCTGCCCCACTTCATGAAGGATAGCGTCGAGGTAAGGCAGAAGATGTGATACATCGGCAAGGGCGCGATGATGATCTCGCGGCCTTCCTGGAAGCTTGCCGAAATCCAGACGCCGGTCTGCTCGAGATTGGCAAGCATGTTGCGGTGACTGAGCATCGCTCCCTTCGAAACGCCCGTGGTGCCACCGGTGTACTGCAGGAAGGCAAGGTCGTCGGGCGCCACGCGGACTGGCGCAAAGGGTGCCGCGGCACCGCGGGCGAGCGCGTCAAGCAGCGGGATGGCAGCGTCGATACGCCAGGCGGGAACCATTTTCCTGACGGTCTTGATGACGAAGTTCACCAGCCAACGCCGCGGGATCGGCAGCAGATCGCCGATCTGCGTCGTGATCACGTGTTCGACCGGCGTGTCCTGCCAGACTTTCTCCAGCGTCACCGCGACATTCTCGATGACGACGATGGCCCGGGCGCCGGAGTCCCGCAACTGGTGCGCGAGTTCCTTCGGCGTGTACAGCGGGTTCACGTTCACCACCGTCATGCCGGCCCGCAGGATGCCGAACAGAACGACCGGGTATTGCAGCACGTTCGGCGACATGATGGCGACGCGCTCGCCCTTGCCCATCCCCGGCAGGGTCTGCAGGAAAGCAGCGAAGTCGCGTGACAGCTTTTCCAGTTCGGAGTAGCTCAGCGTCCGGCCAAGATTGTGGAAGGCGGGTCGGTCGCCATAGCGGCCGACGATCTGCTCGAACAGATCGGCTATCGACCGGTAGCGGTCGGCGTCGATATCGGCCGGCACGCCAGCCGGATAGCTCTTCAACCAGACTCTGTCGGCCATCATGCCGCGCTGCCGTTTCGCTGTCAGTAGATCCGGAACAGGCGCTGTATCTGCTCGAACTCGTGCAGGTAGGCTTGCGCCACGTCGCGATTCGTGGCCAGAACCATCAGGTCGTGGGAAAACACCGAGGTGTTGTACCAGTTGAAGCTGCCTTCGATGACTGTCGCATCATCGATGATGCAGTACTTCGAATGAATCGGCGAATACGGCACCGGGTGATCCTCCTGCCCGTAGACCAGGCCGACCGCCACGCCGGCGTCCCTGAGGCGTTGCGCGGCCGGCAGCAGCGGCCGATGCAGTTCATCGTGCATCGACCGCTCGATGCCGACCCGCCCCTGCCGCGCGAGGTGGCCGTTGAGCAGAATATGCACGTAGACACCGCGGTGCTTGGCGTGTATCAGGGCATCGATGACGCTGTCGCCGTGCTCGCCGAGAAGGTCGCCAATCAGGAACAGGACCAGCTTGATCGAATGCCTGGCGCGGTGGATTTCCGCGAGAATCGCCTGATGCGGCCGGTAATACTTGCCGTCGAGCAGGGCATGCCGACCGAAGGTGTAGAGCAGGTTGAAGTGACTGAACGGGTCGATGCCGTATTTCTGGTTCACGCCACCGCGCTCGCTCTGGAAAACGTTGTCGAGCAGCCGGCAGACGCCACGCGAGTGGAAGGTCATCCCCGACTCCCAGTTCGCCCACCACCGGTCGAAGGTGATGTTGAACGAACCGAGGATCGCATCCTCATCATTGAAGATGATGAACTTGGTGTGCATGTCCGGATCGACTTCGATCAGGTGGTGGCGCGGCGTACACACCACCCCCAGCAGTTCGATGCCAGCGCGCTTCAGGCGAGCATAGTTGGGGCTGTTGGTGAGCGTCATCTTGCGCCAGTCGACGATGCACTGAACGCAGACGCCATTGTTGTGGGCATGCACCAGGTGATGGGTGAAGTCGTTGTCGTCGATGCAATCCACGCTGACCTTGATGGTGCACAGGCGCTCGGGATGCGCCCACTTGCTGTGGATGACCTTGTCGATGTGGTCGTGGATGAAGCGCTTGGGATGATAGGGATGATACTGCTGTCCCTTGGTGAACTTGGGGATCAGACGCAGCGATTCGAAGTGGTGGTTGTACCAATCGACGTCGCTCTGCAGTTCCCAGGCCTTCAGCTCGTGGGTACGATAGCTGTTGCCGGTTGCCCAGTCGGAGGTGATTCTTCGGTACTGAGGATGGCCTTCGCTTACCTGGTGGCCATCCATGAAGATGTATTCGAGTTGCGAGGGGATCGAGTGCTCGCCGAGGTGCACCACGTAAGCGAACTTGACACAGGTGGTGTGCCCGAAGCTGCTCGAGAAGGGATGAATGTAGAAGTCGCGCGTACGTCGCTTGTGGTGGTCCCAGTGGATGTCGTAGGGATCGGTGTCGACGACGTAGGTCTCGCAGATGTTGTGTTCCCGATAGACTCTCAGGATGAGCTTGACGTTGGCCTGCACACCATGCCAGACATCGAAGCTGATCTTGCCCCAGCGAAGATAGAACTTCTCGTTGAAGTCATTCACCCGCACGAAGGAACCACCGAGATTCCCGTGCACCGGCACTGCATAACTCTCTGCTGTTTTCATGGCCTGATCAGAAGAAGCTGTGTTGTTCAATGTCCATCGAGTGCGCCCGCGCCGGATGGTCCTTGCACGTGCCGGCCAGTCACTTCGGCACGAAGGTCATCAGATAGCCCGGGTGATCGGAGACTGTCCCGTAGTCCTGGTCGGTGAACACGACCCGACCCGAGGTGACGCGCAGCGCGCTGCCCTTGCGCAAGAACACGTAGTCGATGCGATGGTCGTCGTCGAGATCATGGCTCCACGGCAAATCCCGGACTTCGAAGATCTTGTGGAAGGTCTGTGGCGATCGCGCCGACAGGAACTGGTCATCAAACTCGTTCGAGGCGACGACAAGCTGGTAGCCGTTCGAACCGGCCTTGATGTTGAAATCGCCGCCAAGCATGGTCGCCGTGACCTGACTGGTGTGTTCTTCGCCCGCCCACCGACGGAGATTCTCGAACTGCTCCGGAAACCCGTCGTCCCACCAGCTCAGATGCGACGAGAAGACGTTGAGCAGACCGACACTGGGCACCTCGACCTGTGCCATGACGACTTTGCGCGAGTGGATGCTGTAAGGATCGTGGCTGGCCGAGACGTAGCGCGCCGCATGCTTGCGAATCGGGTGACGGCTGAGCAGCGCCACGCCTTCCCGATAGCGCCCGAAGCCCAGATGCGACCAGTCGGTCACCAGGTGATAGGGCGTCCCGAGGCGTTCATTGATGATCCGCGCCGTATTCGTCTGCCAGTCGCCACGACCCTCGTTCCAGAGTTCCGCCACCTCCTGCAGACAGACAATATCGACGTCCAGGTCGCCAATCGCCTTGGCGATCTGCGACAGCTTGTAGTCCTGGTTGTCTTCCTGGCAGCAATGCAGGTTGAGGATCAGCACTTTCAGCGCCGGGCGCTGGAGCGCATAACTCTTGCCGAAGTTGTCGTCCCAGACGATTCCCTGGCGGGTTTCACAACGAATCCTGTACTCGATGCGAAAGGCGTCGCCCGCCCTCAGCGCGCCGTTCCAGATCTGGTAGCCGTAGTGGTTCGGATTGCGGGCGTTGCTGAGAAACGTCTCGTCCCAGTAGTCGCGCGCAAATCGGCAGGGCGATTGCTGCGTCGTCTTCCAGTTGTCGCTGGTCCAGTGAATGCTCACCGTCGTCGCCGCCAGCTTGTCATCCACTGCTACCGCGATCGGAACCAGCGTCTCGCCGTCCGCCAGGCTGGCCGCGAAGCCACTATTGACGACCGGCCGGCCAGGCCCTGGCGTGATTCCCGAGTCGGCCTGAATGGCGTGGTTCGTGCCGTGATTGTTGTCCCAGTACTCCTTGCCGAGCGCTCGATAACGCAAGGCGAAATCGACGTTTCCCGGCAGGGACCTGTCCGGCGCCAGGGCCAATACCGTCCGCGCGACCCAGTATTCCCGCTGCCGCTCGGCGCTGCTGTGATAGGACGCCGGCAGGGTGTGCCAGACACCGTCTTCGCCGGCCCACACGACGTCGATGCTCTTGTCGTATGACAGGTTTTCGACCAGCACGACGAACGACAATTCCTGCTGCACAACCGCCGTTTTTCTGGTGATCAGGTTTCTTGCGTAGAGTAGATTGATCTTGTCCATTGGTTCCGTCTCCCGCCTCGGCAATTCGCTTCGACACTTGCCTGCCATCGGCGAGGCGGCAACACCTGCAGCCACCGACATCTGCCGCGGTCTGCACGCCCCCTGGCCCGGCAATCGCACAAGCCGCAGTATCCCCGACCTCGGCACCCGGCGTCAAATGCCATTCGGGTATCCCGGGCGTGATCGCGAAAATCGGCACGGCGAGGAGAGACAAGTGTCGGCGTCGGCGTCGTCGGGCGGCCACCAGCCGTTCGATCGCGGGCCATGCCGATGCGTGAGCGTCGCACGCCTCACGCAGGAAAGCGCTTGCTCCGGACAAGCCCTTTGTCTGAGAATTCGCCAGAAGCGCGCCAGAAGCGCCGCCACCGGCTCGCCGGAGCGACCGCCACCTTGCCGTCGCTGCACCGATTCGACCACTTTCCGGGGATTTCTCATGAAGCTTCGCCTGACGCTGGAGAACGCAACAGGTCTGCCGGCCACAACCACCGCGAGCGTCGAGTTCGGCGACCGCGACAGTCTCAGCATAGGCCGCGCGCAGGGACTGGACTGGACGCTACCCGACCCCAGTCGATTGATGTCCGGCAAGCATTGCGAGATTCGTCGATCGGCGCAGGCCTACCTGCTCTACGACCTGTCGACCAACGGCACCTTCGTCGACGGCAGCACGACCCGGCTGAATAGCCCGCATACCCTGCGCGATGGCGAAGGCTTGCTGGTCGGCGCCTACCTCATCCGGGTCGAACTGAACGACGAAAGCGACCCGGCCGCGCACGACGACAAGACGCGTCTGGTCGCCCGGTCGACCAGCGAGCCCCGGCTCGAGCTGACGCTCGCCAACACGCCGGCGCCCGCCGGTCAGCATTCTCCAACGGCGACGCTGGGCCGTGACGGCGTGCTCAGGATCGGCCGGGATGACACCGCCGACTGGACGCTACCCGACCGGAGCGGCGGCATTTCGCGCAACCATTGCACGATCCGCTTCGCCGATGACGCTTTCGTACTCGAGGACAGCTCGGCCAACGGCACCTTCGTCAATGACAGCGGTGAGCGTATCGCCGGCAGCTACCGGCTGCGCGATGGCGACCGCCTGGTGATCGGTCCCTATCTGGTCGCCGCACGCATCAGCGGACTGGCGAACGCCGCCCCGCCTGCAACTGCCGCCGACGCCAGCAACGCGCCCGTGCCTGCCGCTAGCGCAGCGCCGCGTCCCCCGGCGTCGCCACCCCGCCCCGGCGGCGCACGCCGCGGCGGCGCACGCCGCGGCGGCGACCCGGCAGCGCTGCTCGCCGACCTGCCGCCCCCTGCCCTGCCGCCGGCCTCCCGGGCAGCCGCCGAGCACGGATCCGAGCGGCGCCCGGCGACCGATCCCGCCGCCGACGACGGTGTGACTCGCCTCGCACGCGTGCTCAAGACGCCGCCGCCAGCCGTGCCGGCCACCGATCCGGCCGCCACCCTGGCGGCCAGCGAGCCCGCCGCTGCCGCAGCCCTCGCCCCACCCACTGCCGCTGAGGGCACGCAAGGGCTCGCCCGAGCGCCGGCCAGCGACCCCGTTCTGGTCGGTATCGCCAGAGGATTGGGGCTATCGGCCGAAGACCTCGACGAAGCCGATGCCGCGGCGCTCGGCGAACGCCTGGGACAACTGATCCTCCTGGTCACCGACGAAGTGCGGCAATTGCTCGCCTTGCGCCACGCCGCCCTCGACCAGCCACCCGGCGGACCTGCCCAATCGGGTGCCAGCAATCCGCTGGCCATCATGCCGACCAGCGAAGAGGCCCTGCGCGTCCTCTTCGGGCCGCCCCGGCGAGCCTACCTGGACAGCCACCAGTCGTTCCAGAGCAGCCTGGCGGAACTCGGCCAGCACCTGCGGCAGACCGATGCGGCGATCCGTGCGGCCAGCCAGGTACTGGCCAGCGAGTTGGCCCCCGAGGCCATCGACAAGGCGGCAGCGGCAGAGAACCGCATCGGCCAGTTGCTGAGTTCGCGCAAGGCGCGGCTCTGGGACCTCTATGTCGAACGCTGGAACAGCCGCCCGCCGGTGCAGCCACACCGAGCCCTCGCTTCCTTTGTCGAGACCTTCACCGGCGAAACCGCCGGCGCCGACAAGCGGCAGGGCAAGTGATGCGGACGGCCCGCCGGCGACTCGCCAACCGCTCCCCCTTGCGCTGCCACGCCCGGGCGCAAGTGCCTGACGACAGGGAGGCGGGACGCCGCCGGACCAGTCGACCCTGATCGTGATGCGCTGCGTTCAGGACTCGCTTTTCGCCATTCAACGATCAGCGCCGGCATGTCGGCGCAGGGAGGCTCCGATGAAGTTCTTCAGCTACACCGACCCGAACGAACAGGTCACCGAACGCGTCGCCCCGGCCGGCTTGCGGCCGGTCCTGCGGGAGTTCTCGGACGAGGAACTCGACAGCCTCGACAGTTTCGTCGCCGAATTGCGCTTTGCCACCGGCAGCCGGATCGTCGCCGTCGGCGAGCGCAACGATGCGCTGCTGATCATCGTCTCCGGCAGCGTCCGGATCACCGCCGGCGAAGCCGGCAAGGGCGAGCGGGAAGTGGATCGCCTGCGCGAAGGCGAGGCCTTCGGCATCGCCTCCTTCCTCGATGGCGAAGCCAGCGCGATTGCCGCGACAGCCCTGGAAAGCACCCAGGTCCTCGCCTTGCGGCGCGCCGCCTTCGCGCAGTTGGCTGCCTGGAAGCCCGCACTGGCGATCTCCCTGCTCCAGGATCTCGCCGCCTACACGAGCCGGCGCCTGCGCCAGCTCGAGGCGGCCTGTTGAGCCTTCACCGACAGAGCCAAGCCATGAGTCCAGAGCTGTTCTTCGCCAACTACACCAAGCGCACCTCCGCCCTGCCCAAGCCGGCATGGCAGGTCCTCCGCGTCCTCACCCTGCTCGTCACCCTCGGCTTCGCGGCGCTGCTGACGGTTGATCCCGCCGTCGGGCTCAAGCTCTGGTGGGGACTGGCGATCCCGGTGCTGCCGGCGCTGCTGGTCATCGCGCCGGGCCTCTGGCGTCAGGTCTGCCCGATGGCCTTCGTCAACCAGATTCCGCGCATGACCGGCAGCAGCCGCAACCAGCCGCTACCGGCGACGTGGAAGAACCATGCCTTTCTCGTCGCCGTCGGCATCTTTCTCGCCTGTGTCGCCGCCCGTTCGCCACTTCTGAACCACTCCGGCGGTCTGGTCGCCGCCGGCATCGTCGGCGTCCTCATCCTGGCTTTCGTCGGCGGGCTGGTCTTCGCCGGGCGCAGCGGCTGGTGCGGCACCTTCTGCCCGCTCGGCCCGATCCAGCGCACTTATGGCCAGGCGCCGCTGGTCGTCGTGCCGAACGGCTACTGCCCGACCTGCGTCGGCTGCCAGAAGAACTGCTACGACTTCAATCCGCGCGGCGCCATCTTTGCCGACCTCGTCGATTCCGACCCGCGCTACGCAAGCCAGCGGCGGCTGTTCATCGGCCTGCTGCCCGGGCTGATCGGCGCCTATTTCCTGCAGGGGCCGAGCCAGTCCTATGGCTACGAACTGTATCTCACCATCCTCCTCGCCGCCTGCTGCGCCTCGGCCGGCCTCTACGCCATCGCCACCAGTTGCTTCCCGTTGTCGCCGCATCGCGTCGCGGCCGTTTTCGCGGCCGTTGCACTCGCCGTCTTCTACTGGTTTGCCGGCCCGATCGTGCTCGGCACCCTGTCCAGCTTCCTGTCCTTCGCAACGCCCGATTGGCTGACCACGGCCAGCCGCGGCGTCGGGGTGGTCGGTGGACTGGTGCTCCTCGGCGCCAGCCTGCACGCCGAAGGGCTGTTCCGGAAAGCCTCGGCGCAGCCCGCCGAACGCGCGGCCGAACCGAGCCGCAAGACCCAGATGCTTACCCGCTTCGGTGGCAAGCAGGGAGCTGAGGTCACCGACCGGGAAACGAAGGTCGCCTTCCCGGTTCCGAAAGGCGCGACGCTGCTCGATGCCATCGAAAGCGCCGGTCTCAAGATCAACTACGGCTGCCGCGCCGGGCTCTGCGGCGCCGACGCCGTGGTGGTGTGCAAAGGCGGCAAGCATCTGTCGCCTGCCGGCGACGACGAGCTGGCGACGCTGCGGCGACTCGGACTCGAAGGCAAGGCACGCCTGGCGTGCATGTGCCGGGTCAGCGGCCCGGTCGTCATCGACCGCGACCCGACCTCTGCGGGGCCGGAACAAAGCCAGGCGGCGCCAGCCGCGCCGGAAGTCGATCATGCCGTCGCCTGCGGCGTTTCCCGCGTCGTGATCATCGGCAACGGCATCGCCGGCACCAGCGCCGCCGAACAACTGCGCCGTCTCAGCGCCTCGCTGCAGATCGACATGATCACCAGCGAACCGCTCCACTTCTACAACCGCATGGCCATCGGCCGGCTGATCTACGGGCGCACCGGCATGGACGGACTGCAACTCATCCCGGACAACTGGTACACCAAAAATCGCGTCGAGGTCTGGCGCAACTCGATCGCCCGCTCCGTGGACCGGCAGAGCAAGAGCGTGCTGCTCGCCACCGGCGAAAGTCTGCCCTACGACAAGCTGATCCTCGCCACCGGCGCCCACTGCACGACGCCAGACCCGGATTTCCTGGCGTTCGACAATGCCTTCGTCCTGCGCTCGGCAGAGGATGCCCAGGCGCTGCGCAACTACGTTCAGCTCCGCCGCGCACGCCGGGCGCTGGTCGTCGGCGGCGGCGTACTCGGTGTCGAAGCGGCCGACGCCCTGCACCACCTGGGGCTGCACGTCACCCTCCTGCAGCGCTCGGACCGGCTGATGAACGCCCAGCTCGACCAGCAGGGGGCTGCCCGACTGGCCAGCTACCTGGAAGGCATCGGCATCGAGGTCCTCACCGACGTCAGCATCAGCCGCTGGGAAGGCCAGGGCGAGACGCTGCGCGCCGCCTGGCTGGCGCATGGACCCTGCGCCCGCGCTGACGTGTTCGTGGCTTGCCTCGGCATCGGCACCAATACCCAACTGGCGCGGGCGGCCGGCCTGGAAGTGGGACGCGGCGTCAAGGTCGACTCCTGCATGCGCACCAGCGACCCCGACATCTTCGCCGTAGGGGACGTCGCCGAACTGCCCGGTGCCGTCGGCGGGCTCTGGACAGTCGGCGCCGCCCAGGCCGCCACGGCCGCCGGCGCCGTGCTCGGCCAGGCGCAGCCCTATCAGGCGCCGCGCATTGTCCTCCAGCTCAAGTGCGACGGAATCGACCTGCGCAGCTTCGGCGAAATCTCCGCCCGGCCCCGCGATGAGGAATACACGGCGGCACCGAACGATGCGGCATGGTGGCGCCTGATCCTGCGCCAGGGAGTGCTGGTCGGCGCCCTCTACGTCGGGCCACCGCGCTCGGCCAAAGACTTCACCCGCGTCGTCCAGGCCGGCACCGACCTGAGCCCGGTCCGGGCGGAATTGCGGCGCGGCGATCTGTCGGCTCTCGCCAGCCTGAGCAGCGACTGATTGGTGCCAACAGCGTGCCCCTGGGGCGTGCCTGGCAACGCGGCGGTACTTCCTTCCTGCCGCGCTGGCGGACTTGCCGTTGCGCCCGCAGGCCGAGCGGGTTGGACAAGGATGCCACTGGGCCGGCCAGTGCGGTCGGCGCCACGGCGGGAAACGTCACCGACGATCCTATGTACGGCGCCGCCCTGCGAGGCAGGGTGGAGGCCGCACGCCACTCGCGCGAGGGACCCAGTTACTGTGCTACAGTTCCAGGAGCGGAGGCTCCTGGGGTTATTCAGGGGGCACCGAGGGGCTTCCGGGCGACATCGGCCTTGACGCAATTGCTGGAAATTTTAGTGGACGGGCCGGTGAATCAGAACATTGTTTTCAAAGGTTCTTTTGGCGCACCAGCGCATCTATACAGCATCTTGACGCAAAGCTCTGCGTCAATTAGGCCTGCGACATCACGTTAGGCATTTATGAAGCGCGATATGAAGATTGTGTCTGTAGTCGGAACCGGCGTTATGGTCCTATGGGCTGGATCTGGAGTGTTGCTCTACTGCCTCCCTGATCGAGGCACCTTCGGCGACATGTTTGGGGCCGTCAATTCCCTTTTTTCTGGGCTCGCTTTTGTCGGAGTTGTTTTCGCAATTCTGCTACAGCGTGAAGAGCTTCAATTGCAGCGGGAAGAGTTGCTTGACACAAAGAAGACGTTAAAGGAGACATCCGAATCGCAAGAGCTAAGTGCAAAGTCACTATTTTTGCAGGCGCAATCAACCCGCTCTTCAAACCAACTCCAAGCGTTGTCAATAGCGTTAGAAATCGTTCAGAAGCAAATCAAAGAAGACCGAAATGCAACCAGTGGAGAGGGAAAGAGTCAAGCACGATTGCGGCTTGATCGCCAGAAGCAAGAAATAGAGAATCGAATGAGCAGTCTTATAGACCAAGTAACAAAATAATCTGAACAATTTATCTAAATAGGAAAATAACCATGTTTGGTAATCTAGTCACTAACAGGCAACTCAAGCAGTTAATCAAAGGCAATGAAGTACAAATTGAGCCATTTAACGAAAAACAGCTAAAAACATCACACTACACTTTACGTGTGGGTCGTATATTTTCGTGTCGGACAGGGGGTGGCCTAGAGGTGATTCACAGCTTCAAGGACAACAAAAACTGCCCTCCTTTCGAACTTAGTGGTGATCAATACGTTGTAGTCGAAGCTTATGAGGCTATCAAATTGCCGAACTCAGGCATCGTTGGGAGATTCATTCCAACATCCAACTTAATTGAAAATGGATTGGGGCTGGTTGCAGGTCAAATTGATAGCAAATACGGTACTAAAGGAGAAGGCGTTCGATTCGGACTAAAGAACTTCCTGCCAAATCCTTTCATTATTGATAATACGTTCCGCGTGGCGCATATTGAATTTTTCGATCTACGTGGAATCGCAGTTGATCCGGTGAAAATAACAAGCGAAGAAAAAAAGCTATGGCTGGCACGGGCGTTGCGCGCCTACGATGACGGTGTTGATTACGATCAAGATGAAGCGTGAAAATGCCTAACACTTCATTCCAAGGGACGCGCCGCTATAAAGCCGCGTCGCGCCCCTGAATTCGGACGTTGGGCCACATGAGTCGGCTTCGCAAACTCCGCCAATGCATCAATAGCCGCAGGGGAGGTCTGGTTGTTGCTGGAGTGTTTCCCCTCTTCGGAACACTGCTTGCACTTCCCGGAGCTTTGGCTTTCATTGCCAACACTGAAGGCTCATCCGGGCTTTCGGTGGCTGCGTTCTGCTTTTTCTGTGTAATTACTTCCGCTCTGGTAATCCCGCCGTATTTCTGTCGCGCACGTGTCGTGAATCGCACCTATCGTGTTTTGTGGTTCTTTCGAGGCCTAACACCATGAGTGCTTTATCTTGGGCTCCACCACACTATCTTTTTGCCGCATTGCTGCTTGTATCAGGTGGTCATCCATTCCGCTGCTGTGGCCCAACCCATCATTCCACCGGACCTGCGCGAAAAGCCGCGCAGGTCCGGTGAATTCAGACGTTAGGGCGAATCCATGCACCAACCTTCGCGTCTGATGCCAAAGTATCTGGCCCCTCAAGGTTCTTGGTTGAAGTGGGCTTATGGTTTTGTCTTTGTCGCGCTTTGGGTCTTCGCGATCTGGTCTTCGCCAATCGTGTTTGGCTCTATCACTTTGCTCCTTGTGATATCCACGATCATCCTGGGTAAATCAAGAACCAAGCACTTGCGTACCTTGGCAGTGCAACGGTCGGGCGAATCAATTTGCACCTTCGCGCGTGAAGCCAACTGTAGAGAAAATGATTCTTGGGCCGTTCGCGCTGTTTATGAGCAGATACAAGAGTACCTAGGCGAGGAATTCAAAAACTTCCCTGTTCGCTGGGGTGATGATTTCGAGAAAGATCTGAAGATTGATCTGGAGGATGTAGAAGACATCATTGCAATCGAAGCGGCTCAAAGGGCTCGTCGTAGTCTTGTGAGCCCTGAAAGTAATCCACTCTACGGAAAGGTGAAAACCGTAGGAGATTTAGTCAGGTTTCTGGTATCGCAGCCCAATGAATCGTCGCCCTAACAATTCCGTCGAGAGGGACCGCCCACAAGCTGCGCTTGTGGGTTCCCTTCGCGGCTTCGCCGCTGCGGCGGCCCCTCACGTCAAACGTTAGCCAGCACCAAAAGAATGAAAGTGGTCAGTATGCAAAAGCTGTTTGTCGTATCCGCCATTTCGGCGCTGCTTGTTCTCTCTGCATGCGCCGAGAGCACTGGACAGAACTCATCATCCAGCTCGGTATCTTCTGCGGCCGGCGAAACGAAGAGCGCTGAGGGGTTGGTTACGGGCAACGGGTCGATTTCTGTCGCCGATCACCAAGTGACGGTTCAGGACGGAAAAGTCACTGTCGATGGCATTTCGTTTGGGACCGTTCCCGAAAATGCCACTGTCCGTTACGTCGTCACACCAACCGGCGCCGTCCTCTTCGTTAACGGTGAGCCGCGCAATGCCGCCGCTGGCTAACAAGTCCGTCAACGGGACGCCAAAATGCTACGCATTTTGGTTCCCTCCGCTGCGCTCCGGCGCCCGTTACGTCCAACGTTAGACCGCACAGCCGCCTCTCATCTTTAACCGACAGGGAGAACGCGATGACCGATCCGCAGCCCCAAGTGCCGGCGCAGGTACCTGCACCGCCAGCCTCTCCACCACAGGGCGCCCCAGGCTCTTCGTCAATGGGCAACTCAGCTATTGGAGGCGCATGGTTGTCATTTGTAGCGCACCTCAAGAACATCAAAGAGGTTCTTGCTGCCATTGCTGCCATAGCCGCTGCCATCGCCTTTGCGTTGAACTACTTCGCTACGAGTCGTGCCTTGGACTGCTTTAAGACGGAAGCACGAAACAGCAACGAACTTGTGCAAACTGTCCTGCAGGTCAACGATCTCACTGCATCATGGCAACTGACGACAGTGAAGCTCAGGCAGCTTGATCAGAAGAGTAAGGCCCCGAACATTGCGCCAGACTCTGCCGAGTACGAAGCAATCCTCAAGGAAGTTGTGGCCACGCAGTCCCAGATTGACGACATAACGAAACGGCTCAACTCAGCCCGAGACCGAAAGCTCGCGCTTGAGCGTTCTGCGAAGACTTGCGATTAGGAGAGTCCATGGTTCACCTACATGTCACCTGTGTCTTGCTGTCTCTGCTCGCGATGCCTGCAAGTGTTGCAGCGCAGCCGACGCCGCCGGCGTCCGCCTCAAGGTCAACGTGCGGGACTGCACCGACTTGCTCTGAACAGCCAAAGTGCGAGTCGCGCGAAGTCCCCGATCAGCGAGACGCAAGAAACTGCAGTAAAACTCTCGTCTTTGGAATGACGTTCAATGATCCAGCTTGCGAAGCTGAAAAGGCCAGTGTTAACCAGAAAGTGGAGTTTGCTCGTGCTGTCGCACAGCAGGAGTTTCGGCAATGCCTTGTTGCACAAGAGAGCCATCGCGTCAACTGTGAAGTGCGTCAATCTGAGTGGGAGAACTGTATTGCGAAAGAGCTTCCACAGTTTCCACCGCGCACACTTGCCGACAGAAAGTTCTTGTACCAACGCTGCGTGCGTACCGGCGGCAAAGATGAATTCACCGACGATTGCTGCACTCATCTTTACGTTGCCGACCGGTCCACGATGGGCGTGTGTTCAGTTCGCCAGCAGCCGCGGAGATAGTGCGGTCTAACATGTCGCTCCGGGCTAAAGGGGCCAGGCTCAATTAACTGGTTATGAACATGGAAAAAATTCAGCCCTGGCCCCTCTAGTTATGCGAATGAGGCGGTTTTTGCGTCCCGGGCGCGGGACTCCGGGCGGCCGGATCGTTCAACTTACCGTGAAAGAACACCCTCCTGAAGGCGAGCGAATCTCTGGCACCTGAAGCCATCAAGAGCAGCTCGAAGGAAGAGAGGCTCAGGCGGCGGCTGGGATAAAGCCGTGCTTTTTGAGCATTTTCAACCAGCGAGGAGTATTACGTGTAACGGACATGGCTTCGAAGTCGACGGCCGAGTCCCGGTAATGCGCCTGTCGGCGGATCAACAAAAAGACGGTTTTGAGGATCTTGTGGGCGATGGCGACCATGGCGCGTTTATGGCCCCGTCGCAAGCGTAGCGCCTCGAATTTGGATTTGAAGGCGCATTGGGTGCGACTGGCGGCGTGAGCGAACTGGCAGAGCAGGCGACGAACCCAGGGATTGCCTTTTCGGATCTGCCCAGACTTGCGCTTTGCGGCGGACTCGTTGTTGCCGGGGCAGATGCCGACCCAGGAGGCCAGCCGATCGAGCCAGCCGAAGGCTGCACTGGACCTGCATCATTGGACTGTCCGCGCTGCGGCAATCGCGCAGGGCCGAAAGGGCTTGAAGCTCGTCAAAGCCCAGCCGGTGGCGATATAGCGTCAGGAAGTCCGCCTCGAACTGGGCGATGACAGGGCCGAGGCGGATCATCGCGGCGTCCCGGCGTTCCCTTGGCCAGGCGATAGCGGTCCATCAACGCGTTGATGCCGTTGCTTGCGGTCGATGGCGTGATGCTTGGTTTGATCCGTCAGATGGATGTAGCGAACCGTCGTGCGAATCGAGTGATGCCCGAGAATTCGCTGCGCCTCGGTGAGCTCGACGCCCGCCTCGACGAGGTGCGTGACATAGGCGTGGCGCCTATGCCGAGTCCCGAGCAATGCCGAGTTCGAGCGTTTGGTCTCTCAGGGCAGACCGGTTGGCGTCGGTCTACTCGGCATGGTTCTATTCTTCTTCCAGGGCGATACGTCCCTATGGAATGCCTTGGATTGCATTGTGGTGCCCAGGAAGGGAATCGAACCCCCACACCTTGCGGCGGCAGGACCTAAACCTGCTGCGTCTACCAATTTCGCCACCTGGGCTCTGCCACCAACCAAACAGTATGCCGGACGACAGGGGCGCTCTGAACTCATCCCGGCGGCACCCGATGGCTCCCCTGCCCTCGCGCCAATACCGCATTCTACCCGGGACGGTCCCGCGCTGTCAGCTTCGCAAAGAGGATTCCACGCCACCGGCAGGCCCCGCCTGGGCCGGCACAGCGATCGGCCGACGGCTCGAGCAGACGCCTTGCCACGTGCAGCCGGGCCTCGCGCGTCACGGTGCGGCGGCAGTGCCGTACCGCTCTCCGTCGCGGACGCGAAGGACGACGACGAGGATTTCTGGCATGATATGAGATCCGAGATCACCATCATTTCGGCCACACGACCGTAGCACCACGTAGCGCGGTTGTTGGGCTTGCAGAACGAGCCGGCTGTGCTGGATCCGATGACGGTCGAAAGGTCGAAAGGTTGAAGGGTCGATGGGTCGAAAGCTCGGAAGTCCGTCTTTCCGCCGGAAGGGCTGCGCATGAGGGAGTTGACGTGGGTGACCCCCGGATGCGCTTGGCGGCCGCCGCTGGTGCCAGGACGGCCTGGCGAATGCCTGGAAGGAACGGGGGCTCCTGACCCGAACTCCCGGCTTCTCTCCCCCCATTACTCAGGAGCGCGAAATGACATCTGATCTCTTCAGGACACCGGCCGCCCATGCCCAATCCGACCGGCGTGGCATTATCCTGGCGGGAGGTTCGGGAACACGCCTGTACCCGGCCACCCTCGCGGTGTCCAAGCAATTGCTGCCGATCTACGACAAGCCCATGATCTACTACCCGCTGACGACCTTGATGCTGGCGGGGATTCGCGACTTCCTGATCATTTCGACGCCTCAGGACACGCCACGCTTCGCGCAATTGCTGGGCGATGGCCGGCGGTGGGGACTCGACATCCGCTACGCCGTCCAGCCCACGCCGGACGGCCTGGCGCAGGCGTTCATCATCGGCGCGGACTTCATCGGTAACCGACCTTCCGCCCTGGTGTTGGGCGACAACATCTTCTACGGTCACGAGATCGCCAATGACCTGCAGTGGGCCAATGCGCGGCAGGAGGGAGCCACCGTGTTCGCCTACCGCGTCCAGGATCCACAGCGTTACGGGGTGGTCGAATTCGACAGTACGGGACGCGCCATCAGCCTGGAAGAGAAGCCGAGCGAGCCGAAATCGCACTACGCCGTAACCGGGCTCTATTTCTACGACCAGCGCGTGGTGGACGTCGCCCGCAACCTGCGGCCCTCGCCACGCGGTGAACTCGAGATCACCGATGTCAACCGACAGTATCTGGACTGGGGCGACCTTTCTGTTTCAATGATGGGCCGTGGCCATGCCTGGCTGGATACGGGAACCCATGAGTCACTCCTCGAGGCGAGCCTGTTCATCGAAACCATCGAGAAACGGCAGGGGCTGAAAATCGCCTGCCCGGAGGAAATCGCTTACCACCAGGGTTACATCACGGCGAGCGAAGTCGAAGCGCTGGCGCAGCCGATGAAGAAGAACCTCTACGGGCAGTATCTGCTGGCACTGCTCGACGAGTAGCAGCGTCGGCTGTTTTCCATGCCTGTGGATCCCCCTCCCCAACCTCTGGTGACCTTGCCATGAAACGAATTCCAACCGACCTCCCCGATGTATGGATCATCGAACCGAAGGTCTTCGGCGACGCTCGCGGCTTCTTCATGGAAACATGGAATCGCAGGACCTTTGCCGATCTGGGTCTGGACGTGGAGTTCGTCCAGGACAACCATTCGCGGTCGCGCCAGGGCGTACTGCGCGGGCTTCACTACCAGCTCCACGAACCGCAGGGCAAGCTGGTCCGGGTCACCAGCGGCGAGGTGTTCGACGTGGCCGTGGATCTGCGCAGGTCGTCGCCGCATTTTGGCCGCTGGGCAGGGGTGACGCTCTCCGGCGAGAACCAGCGAATGCTCTGGGTTCCGCCAGGCTTTGCCCATGGTTTCCTGGTGCTATCGCAGGCGGCAGACTTTCTGTACAAGACCACCGCCTACTACGCACCCGAACATGAGCGCTGCGTCGCCTGGAACGACCCCGACATCGGCATCCGCTGGCCCCTCGATGATGAGCCTGCCCTGTCCGCCAAGGACCGTATCGGAACCCCCCTACGGCTGGCCGAAGCCTACGCCTGAGAACCACCACCCGGCGAGCCACCTGTGCAGTCGGGTGCGGTGCAACGTGCGGCAGGCGTCGGCCAGCGCAAACCCGTTCTCCCCGAGTCCAGGACTCGGCTGGCCCCGCCCACCCGACCACCGGCCTGAGGTCTTCAGCGCGAGCATCGCGGCAGACGACCCCAGGACATTCCCCGCGCGTCAGACAATCCGGCAGGCTTCCTCGAAGGCGAGCCGTGGCCCGCGAGGATGCAGTCTGGCAGGGTCGCCAATGCCGAGATTGCAGAGAAAGTTGGCCTGATAGCGCCCGTCCGGGAAGAACGCCGCATTCAGCGTGGCCGTGTCGAACCCCGACATCGGGCCGCAATCGAGTCCGAGCGCGCGCGCGGCCAGAATCAGGTAGGCGCCCTGCAAGGTGCCGTTGCGAAAGGCCGTGGTGGCCGCCAGCTCGGCGTTGCCGGCAAACATCGGCCGGGCGTCGTAGGACGGAAACATCGTCGGCAGGTGCTCGTAGAAGGCACTGTCGGTGGCAACGATAACGGTCACCGGAGCCGCCAGCATCTTGTCGAGGTTGCCCGGAGAAAGCGCCGGCGCGAGCCTGGCCTTGCCCTCTGGCGAGCTGACGAAGATCAGGCGCGCCGGCTGGCAGTTCATCGAGGTCGGCCCCCACTTCATCAGGTCGTAGAGGCGGCGCAAGGTGGACTCGGGGATCGGCTCGTCGGCGAAGCCGTTGTGGGTTCTCGCCTGCACGAAAAGTTGCTCGAGGGCTTCGGTGCTCAGGGCTGGCATGGTGGCTCCTTGTGGTTCGGTCTACGGGTTCAGGGGCGCGAAGGCGGCGTCGAGTATGACATCTTCGGTGACCTGTGGGGCGCACTTGCCGACAGGCATGGCAAGCGCCTGAAGCGACCGCACACGAAACACGAACCGGGGCCCTGGTTTGAAGACGCCGCTTGCGGCACGCCGGCCGGGATGACGAGCAGGACGGCCAGATCGACATCAGGCATTGCCGAACATGCTGGCAAGGTGGGAACATACGCCTGCAGCGCGCTCCGCCCTGCCCGACCTTACGCAATCAACCGGAGGACACAACATGATCAACGGCCCTGTCTGGAATGAATCGATCCTGAAGCGGGAAGGCGTATTCCCGACCATCCTCGCGATCGGCGATTCGTGGTTCTGGTACCCGGAGAACAATCTGGCTTCTCCGCTGCACAACATCGTCAACCGGCGCCACACTCATGTCATCCTCGTGCGCGGACACAACGGCGCGGAGGCGCTCGAGTATCAGTCGGGCCCGATTCGGGCGCAGATCGAGAAGGACCTCGACCGCGACAAGGGCTATGGCCGGACGCTGAAGGCGGTTTTTCTTTCCGGGGGCGGCAACGATCTCGCGGGCAGTGACGACCTGCCGCAATTGCTGCTCGAAAACTGTAGCGCCGCCACCTCCGCCGCCGCCTGTTTGCGTGCCGGACAGCCCGAGCAGCTTTTCCGGCGGGTTCGCGACTCGCTGCTGAGCGTCGTCGCTCTCGTCGAGAAGAAGATCCCGGGCACGCCTGTGTTCATACACGGGTACGACTACGCCTGCCCGAATGGCGAGGGCTTCCTCGGGCTCGGGCAATGGCTGCAGTTTCCGATGGACCAATGCAAGGTGAAGCGAACCCTCCACCAGGATCTGGTCAATGTCCTGATCGATCGCTTCCGCGTGGCACTGGAGGAGGTGCAGGCTCAGGCGCCCAGCGTCCGTCTGGTGGACGGGCGCAAGACCCTGTCTCCTGCGGATTGGGCCAATGAGTTGCATCCGACCGTACCCGGATTCAATCGCCTCGCGAAATGCTGGCAAGCGCCGCTGGAAACCGCCGGGATCGCCTGAGCCACCCCAGTTCACCTCGGCCAGTGACACGGCACGCTCCCCGCGGCGTGCGCGGCCTGCCGTCAATTGCCGATGGCAGGGCTTCCCCTGCCGGCGGTCGCCTGCTTACACCAGCCCGCGCGCGGTCGCCAGGATATAGCCGATGACGCAGGAGGTGCTGACGCCGATCAGCCCGGGAAGGATGAAGCTGTGGTTGATCAGGTACTTGCCGATATGCGTCGTCCCTGAGCGGTCGAACTGGATCGTCGCCAGGTCGCTCGGGTAGGTCGGCAGGATGTAGTAACCATAGCAGGCGGCAGCGAAGGCGACGACGTAACCCGGCGGCACGCCAATCGACAGCGCCACCGGCACCATCGCACTGATCGCGGCCGCCTGCGAGTTGACGAACTTCGAGACGATCAGCAGTGCCACCGCATACGTCCAGGGTTGCGTTTTGACGAGATCGGCAAGGGCGTCCTTGATGATCGGGAGGTTGGCCTCGAAGACCGAGTCGGCCATCCAGGCGACACCGAACACGGCGACCACGGCAATCATTCCCGCCCGGAACACCTCGGTCTTGCCGATCGTCGCCGGATTGGTCTTGGTGAAGATGATGATGAATGCGCCGGCCATCATCATGAACATCTGGATCGTCAGCACCATCGACAGGGGCTTGCCGGCGAAACTCGGCCGCAGGGCCTCGAACGCACCCAGAGTCGCGACGACGGCGATCGCGCCAACGAAGATCCACATCGCCACCCACTGGCCGCGCTCCAGCGCCTTGCCGAGCAAGGTCGCCGTCTCGCCGTACACGAATTTGCGGTTCTCCGGATCGGCGATCAGTTTCTGAAAGTCCTCGTCCTGGTCGAGGTCCTTGCCGCGGAACCAGCTGAAGATGCCGATCATCAGCACACCGGCCAGCGTCGACGGGATGGTGATCGACAGCAGCGTCACGAAATCGATCACCGGCGCGCCCGCCGGCGCCTTGGCGAGAAACGCCGCCAGCGAGACGACGGCCACCGACACCGGACTGGCGATGATGCCCATCTGGGCGCCGATCGACGACCCCGCCATCGGCCGCTCCGGCCGGATACCGTTCTTGATGGCGATATCGTAGATGATCGGCAGCATCGTATACACGACGTGCCCGGTACCGCAGAGCATGGTCAGGAAGGTGGTGACGAAGGGAGCCAGGATCGACACGTACTTCGGATTTCGCCGCAGCACCTTCTCGGCCAGCAGCAGCAGTACCTCCAGACCGCCCGAGGCCTGCAAGGTCGCCGAGGCGGCGACGACCGCGACAATGGTCAGCATCACGTCGACCGGCGGCTTGCCCGGCGGTATGTGAAACGCGAAAACGAGGACGACGACACCGATACCACCCAGCAGGCCGAGTGCCACCCCGCCCTTGCGCGCGCCGTAGAACAGACAGACGAGAATCAGCAGCAGTTCGAGCGTCAACGTCATGAGGGGACCTCTTCTTCGGGTTCAGCAATGTCGTAGGGGCGACTGACGGCAAGCGGCATTGTGCATCCTGGCCGCGGCGGAACGCTCACCGACAGTCTCATTGGCCGGCCTGACGATCGCATCCAGCCAGCAAGTCCGCATTGTCCCCCGGTGGCCATCCCGCACGGTTGACCCATCTCAACTGGCGCCTTGATTTGCCCTCAACGGCAGCCCGGTGGGCCGGGCATGCCGTCAGGCCGCAGCCTGGCGCGTCACGCCGCCAACCCGAAACGCGGTCACGATGGCCATGCCCTGCAAAGCCGCGACGCCCATCAGTACCGCAGCGAAACGCCCGCGGTCCATCAGTCCGCCGAAGACCAGTGGCGCCAGCGCCAGGCCGAGGTCGAGACCCGAGTAAACGAAACCATAGACGCGCCCGTAGGCGGCCTGGCCAAAACGCGAGGTTGCCGCCCGACGCACCAGCAGGTCCCGCGAGGGCCCGGCGATGCCGGTGCAGAAGCCGATACAGGCCATCACCGGCAGCACGCTCCAGGCCGGTAGCGGCAACGTCGCCAGGGCGACTGCCAGCAGCGCGCCGGTGCCGAGCGCGGCGGCGATCAGCCGCTCCTGGTCGCCCTTCCGCGCCAGGAAGCCACCGGTAAGGATGCCGCCCGCCCCACCAGCCAGATAGGCGGAGAGCGCTGTTGCCCCGGCCGCCAGTGACAAACCGTAGAGATACTGCAGGATCGGCGTCGCAAAGTTCTGGATCGCCCCGAACGCCGTGGTGATCAGAAAGAAAAAGGCGAAACACAGCCATACCGCCGGCGAACGCAGGAACGCCAGAAGCGGCGCCGGCGTCGCGACATCAAGGGCCTGCAGGCTGTTCGGCGGATCGGCCAGCGTGCGCCGACGCCAGAACAGGAGAACCATTGCGAGGGCCGCCAGCCCGGCGGCGGCCAGCGCCGCGACCCGCCAGCCGGCGGTCGCGGCAATGCCCGTCATGAATACCGGCGCCAGCGCCCAGCCGAGGTTGCCGGAGAGGCCATGAATCGAGAACGCGTAGCTCAGCCTGGGTGGCGATACGTGGCGATTGAGCACCGTGAAATCGGCCGGGTGGAAGACACTGTTGCCCAGCCCGGCCAACGCCGCGACGACGGCCAGCCCGGCATAGCCATCAGCGACCGAAAGCAGCAGCGACGCGACCAGAAAACAGCCGATGCCACTGCCGAGAACCCTCGCCGCGCCGTAGCGATCGACGAGGAAGCCGGCAAGCGCCTGACCGATCGCCGAGACAACGAAAAACACCGTCATCGTCGCCCCGATGCCGGTGAAACTGAGTGCGAAGTCCTTCATCAGCCACGGAAAGAGTGGCGGCAGGAGAAGGTGGAAGAAATGCGAGACGCCATGCGCGCAGCCGATCAGCGAAACGACTTCGAAATCACGGTTGGGCGGCAGCACCGCGGGGCTGGCAGTCATGGCGAGGTTCCTGGACGAATGCGTGCAGCAGTGCAGTGTACCGGGTTTTGCCAGGCGCCGTGCCTCGGCGCGGCGCTGCCCGCGGCCGCCGCCGCCATCCCCGGCACCGCCGCCGATGGAGACTGCCGGCAACCGACCGGCCACGGTCGTACGGGGCCGATCGACCAGGCCTGACGCCCTGCCAGCGGCACGGCGTCAGGCCAGGGCGCGGCAGCAACTAGACCTGTTCGGAGATCGACAACTTGCGCAACATGTTGCGCCGCTTGTGCTGATGGGCGTGCATGCGCTCGAGTACGCCGTTGAGGAAGCGCACCGCCTCGACGATGTAGGGCCCCTTGTTGAGCATCACCGCTTCGGCACGGCCGCTCATGACGGCGTCGGAAACTTCCGCACGCGTCGGCGCGCCGGTCTTCGCCAGCCCCTCCAGCACCTGGGTGGCCCAGATCACCGGCACGTGGGCGGCTTCACACAGCCAGAGTATTTCTTCCTGCACCTCGGCCAGACGCTCGAAGCCCACTTCGACGGCCAGATCGCCGCGCGCCACCATCACGCCGACCGGCGGCGAGTACATGGCGGTCAACAGCAGGCGCGGCAGGTTCTCGAAAGCCTCCCGGTTCTCGACCTTGAGCACGACACCGATGTCGCCGCCGCCCAGCCTCTCGAGATGCCGTTGCAGGAGCAGCACGTCCTCGGGCGTGCGCACGAAGGATAGTCCGACCATGTCCACGTGCTTTACCAGAAACGCCAGGTCATGGACATCCTTGTCCGTCAGGGCGGCGATAGCGAGTTCGGTGTCCGGCAGATTGATCCCTTTTTCCGACCGCAGCCTGGCGGTTGTCGGGCCGGTGTCGCCGATCTGCACGACGATTTCATGACCGTCGTTGGCCACGACGCGGCTGCCGATCTTGCCATCGTCGAAAAAGATGACCTCCCCGGGCTTTGCGGCATCGAAAGCGGCATCCAGGGAGCACGAAATGCGCGCCGGCTCGATGATCCGACCCTCGGCGTCGCGCACGGCCGACCGCCCCGGGATGCCGTCGCGTGTCAGGATCAGTCTGTCGCCCACCGCCAACTCGATCGGCGAGACGACCTCGGGCAAGGGACCGAAGTCGCCTTCGCCAATCACCTCGCCGGCGCGCAGCAGGCGTGCCAGTCCGCCCTCTTCCACGTAGGCCGTCTGGCTCGACAGCGCCAGGCACGAGGCATTGCGCACCTCGCTCACGACGAGTTCGCGATACTTTCCCCGGCAATCGTCGAAGGCGATGACGTCACCGGCAAGCGCGGACTCGATCAGGCGGCCTTCGATCGGCAAGGTGAAACGCACACCCGGAGGTGGCGGCTCCGGCGCTTCGGCGGGCGTCAGCCAGACCTGCGCCGGCTCGCTTACCGAACCGCGCAGGTCGCGGCGCGGCCGGTACTTGAGGACACGCCCGAGCGACTCGATCATGCCGGTACGCAGCTTCGGACCCGCCAGGTCGGCATAGATCTTGGCCGAGCGACCGAGTTCCCTCTCGGCACGATGCAGGTTGTTGATCATGCCCAGCCAGGCCGTCTCGTCGTCGTGCGCGCAGTTGATGCGCACCACGTCCATGCCGGCCGCCAGCAGGTTGCGCACCAGCGCGTAGTCGACGGCGGCTTCACTGGGCATTGTCACCATGATCCGCACCGAACGCTTGCCCGCCGGCGAGCCGAGAAGAAACTGGCTGTGGTGATCGAGGACGATCGTGCCGTCGTCGATGCTCAACGGCGAGGCCGGAGACTGCCGCGGCCGCGACCGGCCGGCAAGGCCATGCAGGGCCGCCAGAACGGCATCCAGCGAGCTGAGTGTCTGCGCCTCGCAGCCGCCCAGCGAGGTGAGGCCGAGAGCGGTCAGTTCTTCCTGCAGCGGTCGCAGATCGATCTGCCGCAGGGCGAGATAGTGCAACAGGTTGCGGGCGCTGGCCTGATAGCTGGGCTCGATACCCTGAAGATGGTCGACGTGGCTCTGTTCGAGCGCTATGGCGCGCGCACGCAACTCACTGATCCTCGGGATCAGGCGTTCTGCCTGCGGGTGGTCCAGGCAGGCAGCGGCCTCGGCGCCGTCACTGTGGCATGGGCTGTCCTGGAGTTGCTGGGTTTGCTTCATGGGCTGATTCCCGTCCGTGGAGTGGCTGGAGCGTCGCGAGCCGCACTGGCGCGCTCTCCGCCGCAGACTACGCCAGCAATGTTGCGGCAGCGTGACGGCGACGCGATCGCTGCCAGGGCCGCGATCGCGCGCCGGCCTCCGGCAGCTTCCCCCCCTCGCTCACAGGGGCGCGAAAAAGACCTTCAGAGCCGCCTGAAGCCGCCGTTCCTCCTGCACTCGTTGCGGGAAATCGAAGTGCCCGGCAGTGAGGACGAACAAGTCCTTGCGCCCACCGATGGCGTTGAAGACGGAGAACTGGCCGGGTGGTGCAACCGCCGGGTCGAACAGGGCCGCGGCGACGTGCATCGGCTGCTGGATGAAGCGAGCTGCCACGGCAGCGTCGTAGAAGGCCAGGTTCTCCACGACCTGCGGGTGCTGTTGCGCGAAAGCCTGCACCGCCACACCGCTGCCGACGGTGGGCAGGACCAGGCGGAGAGCCTGGTTGCCGAAAGTCGGCACGTTCAGATGCGCACGCTCGATGCGCGCATCCCAGGCCAGACCGAGTGCACCGACGCCGCCGCCGAGACTGATGCCCATGTAGCCGACGTGGCCGGCCGTGTGCGGCGCCACCTGCAGCAAGGCCGTGACTCCGGTCCACAGGTCGTCGACACAGCCACCGATAATGTAGCGATCGCGCAGGTGGATGTCGTGCAGCACATGGTAGTTGGGGTCGTCGGATATCGGCCAGCGGCGGCTGCGCGAGATGCCTCGAAAACACGGAACCACATAGACGGCATCGTCACATGGCAGGTCGCTTGGCGGCGACTCGATGCCGCCGTAGCCGTGCCCGAGGACGAAGCCCCGGCGGGCAACCCGGGAAGTGGGCCACAACAGCCAGCCACGGACCGGGAAGCCTTCGGTAGACGCATACTCGAGGTCAAAAACACAGAAACCCTGCAGGCGGTGCTGGCTGGGAGCGAGCCTGGGCTGAGGGTCGATGCGCAAGGCACGCTGATAGCGTTCCTGCCAGAAGGCAGCGAAACCCTCGGGCGGCAGCGGCGGCTCGATGGCGCAGAGGCTCTGCAGGTCATGGCCGTAACGCGGATCGAACGGATAGGCGTGCGACAGACCGGCAAGCCCGGGCGCGCAAGCAGCGGCATGGCTGCTCGCCGCCAGGCGCGACTTCCTGGCCGCAGCCCTTCGCGAGCGCAGCCAGAGGTGGAAATCGCGCGGCATGGCCGCACCCTTGGGAATCACGCCAGCAGTCGGCATCGTCGTCCTCCGCAGCCTTGGTCAGGTCGCACTCATCATGGCGGAAAGGCCTCCGGCCACTGGGCAAGCGCCACAGGCAAGCGCCCCACAGGTTGCCGTCAGTCCAGCCAGCGGATCGGTGACGCCAACTCGGGACGCTTGCCGCAGCGGCCGGCGTAGTGGCGCGCGATAACCGCCAGGTCGCTCGCTGGATCGCCGGACAGCGTCACGTAGGCGAGAATTCCCGCTTCGCGGCGCGCATAGTCCACAAAACCCAGGGCAACCGGCACATCCGCGGCCAGCGCCATCCGGTAGAAGCCGCTCTTCCAGCCGCTGGTCAATCTGCGTGTGCCTTCCGGGGCGAGAACCAGGAGCAGGCGAGGCTGGGCTGCAAACTGCTCCACCATTTCGGCGACGAAGCCCTGACGGACGCGCCGATCGACGGGGATGCCGCCCAAGTGGCGCAGCAACCCGCCAAAGGGCCAGCGAAACAGCGAATCCTTGGCCACCCAGCGGGCATCGAGAGCGAGCCCGAACTTGCCGAGCAGCGCGTAGAAGGCGTCCCAGTTGGAAGTGTGCGGATAGGCGATCAGCACGGCGCGTGCCGGCCGCTCCGGCGGTTCGCTCAGGGTCCAGCCCAGCAGGGCGAGCAGACGGCATGAAAGGATCTTCAGCATGTGCGCAGTGTAACCTGCGGGCCCGAGCGGGCCGCGGAAATCACTGACCCGACAGAGCGCTTCCCTGGCTGAATGCCCGATCAGAGTTCGACCTGCGCTCCGAGTTCGACGACGCGGTTCGGAGGAATCCTGAAAAATGCTGTTGCCGTGTCGGCGTTACGGAACATCCAGTTGAACAGAACCTGCCGCCAGTGCGCCATGAGTGAATGCCGCGACAGGGGCAGACCGACGACCGTCTCGCGGCCGAGGAAGAAGGACGTCTCCATCATCGCAAAGCACAGTCCGTGGGCCGCGCACCGCTCCAGGGCCTGCGGCAGGTCGGGGTCGTCCTTGAAGCCATAGCGGACGAACACGCGGTGAAACCCGGCCGGCAAGCTCTCGACGGCGATGCGCTCGTCTTCCGGAACGTGCGGGACGTCCTCGGTACTGACATTGAGAACGACAATCCGTTGGTGCAGCACCTTGTTGTGATTCAGGTTGTGCAATAGCGCCCGCGGCACGCCTTCCGGGTGGGCAGTCAAAAAGACGCCGGTACCGTCGACGCGCTGCGGTCCGCCCTCGGCAAGACCGGCGATGAAGGCGTCGAGTGGAATGGCTTGCTCCTTCTGCCGTTCCGACAACAAGCGACGACCCAGCTTCCAGGTCGACAGCAGCACGAAGACCGAAACGCCGAGCACCAGCGGGAACCAGCCGCCATCGAAGACCTTGATGATATTGGCGGAAAAGAAAGCAAAATCGACGACGACGAAAAACACCAGGAACAGCGCCGCCCAGCCCCAACTCCATTTCCACAGCGCCCGGACGACGACGAACGCAAGGATCGTATCGATCATCATTGTCAGGGTAACCGCGATACCGTAGGCGGAAGCGAGGTTCGACGACGAGCGAAAACCAAGCACGACGACGATGACGGCCAGCAGCAGCAGCCAGTTGATGTTCGGCACGTAGATCTGCCCCTTTTCACGCTCCGAGGTAAACCTGACCTGGATGCGCGGGCAGTAACCGAGTTGCATCGCCTGACTGGTCAGCGAAAAAGCCCCGGAAATCACCGCTTGCGAGGCAATCACGGTCGCCGCGGTGGCAAGGACGACGAGCGGCACGAGCAGGCTCTCGCTCGGAACCATGAGAAAGAACGGGTTGTCGATCGCCTGCGGATTGCTGAGGATCAGCGCACCCTGCCCGAGGTAGTTGAGATACAGCAGAGGAAAGACGGCCGCAAACCACGCCCACTTGATGGCGCGCCGACCGAAATGACCCATGTCGGCGTAGAGAGCTTCCCCGCCGGTGATCGCCAGCACCACCGAACCCAGCGCGAGAAACGACAGGCGCTGGTTTTCGGCGATGAAGGCCACCGCGTACCAGGGATTGACCGCCGCCAGAACCGCCGGAGTTTCGATGACCTTCCACAAGCCCAGCGCACCGAGAGTGGCAAACCAGAACAGCATCACCGGACCGAAAAGCGCCGCCACCGCCGCCGTGCCGCGCCGCTGAAAGAAGAACAGAAGAAAAAGGATGATCACCGCGATCGGCAGAACGTAGGGATCGAGTTGCGGCGTGACGACCTTCAGCCCCTCCACGGCACTCAGCACCGACATCGCCGGCGTGATCACCGCATCGCCGTAGAACAGTGCGGCGCCGAAGATGCCCAGTGCCGACATCAGCCAGAGCAGGCGCGGCGAGGCATTCGCTGTACGCAGGGCGAGCGCGGTCAGCGCCATGATGCCTCCCTCGCCCTTGTTGTCGGCACGGGTGATGAAGAGGACGTACTTCAACGAAACGGTAATGGTCATCGCCCAGAAGACGAGCGAGAGGATACCCAGCACGTTGTCCGGCGTCACCGCCACCGGGTGATGGCCGGCAAAGATCTCGCGCACCGTATAGAGCGGACTGGTACCGATGTCGCCGAAAACAACACCCATTGCCGCCAGCGCGGCTGCCGCCAGACCCGGCTTCTCGCCCGCCTTCGCGTGCTCGGCCACGGCCTCTGGCACATCGGCCTCCCTCACCGGCGCGTCCCCGCAGCCGCGATCGTTGGCCTTCCGGGCACGGCACGGCTGCGTTCAGACGCAAGCCTGCGAACACCCCGGCCAGGGTGGTCGGCGACGGCGACGAAATGGCAGACCAGCGCGACCCGCGCCACGCCGCTCTCCGACATGGCCGCGATCGGGCCTGCGGCAAGGCCGGCAAGCGCGAACGCCGAAGGTTCGTGAAACCAGTTCATGGGGCGAAGACCGGAACGAGAGAATGGCCTGCATTCTAACCTTCTCCCGGCAGCAGGAGGTCGCACACCGCGCTTCATCGCCTGCGCGGACGGCGAGCAGGTGCTGGCCATCTGTCGCCAACATGGCTCCCTGGACAACCTGCTGCGGAACGTCAACTCGATGGTACGCGTTGCCTCGCTCGCGAGTGCGTGCTGGGCAGCTCCGCAGTCATTGGCACTGGCGGTGGCTCAGGCGAACAGGTCCACTGGCCAGGTGCTGCCGGTCAGCGACGAGCGGGCGAGATGGAGATAGCGCGAGGCCGTCGGCCGATGACCATGGCCGAGGAGTCAGCCGCTGCTGCCGAGAACCTACAGACGAGACGCGCTTGGCCCCAGCGCATCCCTGCGGAGCAAGCTCAACCCCAGGAGCCCAGCAGAGAGGCCAAAGAGCGCCCACGGCGCGGGCTCTGCGACAACGTTCGTCTCTGGAGTGAAGCGCAAATTGTCGAGTTGAATCACTTCAGAAGTAACTACCTCAACACGGGTAATACCGGAAGCCGCAATGCTCATGGTCGCGAACGCTGGCCAGGGCAAATACGGAACAGTGACCACGTCGCTGAAGCCAACGAGGTGCCCCCCCCCATCGTAGGCAACAAGTCGAGCAGAATCGTCGCCGCCACCTGTGTCATCGTTGACCAGGTCGATCGCGAAGTAGGAAATCGGATTGACGAAAGAGGCGACAAACTGCCGCGCGAAAGTGAATACGCCGAAGTTGCGGACACCGGTCGAGGCGAAATTCGCCCCCAATTCCACGCTCCTGACCGGATCAACAATGGCAACCGACGAGTCGAGTGCCTGTAGCGCCACGCCGGGAAAGGTGATCTCTTGACCATTCGCATAGTCGTCCGGTTCGATGGTCGTGAGCCCGGCGTGGGCGATCTGAGCGCTTGCAGCAATCACCGCAAGCAGAATGGACGTGAGCTTCATGTGGCGGTTCTCCCAAAATATGGCGGACAAAGCAAATAGCGTTCCACTATATCAAGCGTTTGCTTTAATGTAATACACACTGAAGCAGGCAGCGGCGGCGTAAAGAAAACCGACACCTCCCGCGACCTGACGCGGAAAGAACGGGTTGTCAATCGCCTGCGAATTGCTGAGGATCAGCGCACCCTGCCCGAGGTAGTTGAGATACAGGAGAGGAAAGACGGCCGCAAACCACGCCCACTTGATGGCGCGCCGATCGAAATGACCCATGTCGGCGTAGAGAGCTTCCCCGCCGGTGATCGCCAGCACCACCGAACCCAGCGCGAGAAACGACAGGCGCTGGTTTTCGGCGATGAAGGCCACCGCGTACCAGGGATTGACTGCCGCCAGAACCGCCGGAGTCTCGATGACCTTCCACAAGCCCAGCGCACCGAGAGTGGCAAACCAGAACAGCATCACGAGACCGAATAGCGCCGCCAGCGCGGCCGCCGCCAGACCCGGCCTCTCGCCCGGCTTGGCGCGCCCGGGCGCCGGCGCGGGCACAACGACCTCCATCACCGGCGTGCCCCCGCATCGGCAACCATCGGCTTTTCGGGCCCCGGCGCTACAGGGTGCAGGCGCAACGCGGCTGCCGCCCCGGCGAGAGTGGTCGCCAGTGGCGATGACAGAGCGGACCGCCGCGGCCGTGCCCGATCGCGCTCGGACACGGCCGAGATCAGGCCGACGGCAGGCGTGGCAAGCGCGGACGACGAAGCATTGTGAAACCAGTTCATAGGGGGTGAAGACCGAAAGGAGAGAACCATCTGCCTCTTGACGGCTCCCGCCGGACATGGGGATTCTCGCCACCGGATCGGGCAAGGGCCCCGTGGCGATATAATGACCAGTTGGGCTCGGGGAAGACACCCCCAAGCTGGTGGCCACCAACGCGCCCCCCGGCCTGCTGACCGTCCCGACCCTCCGGAGTGCGTCGAAATGTCCTGCCTGCTGCTACTGCGCCTCACCCAACGGTTTCACCTGGTCCTCTGCACAACAACTCTCGGCCTGCTGCTCGGCGCTGGTGCTGCGCTGGCGGAAGCCGGCAAGAGCGAATTGCTGCTTTACTGCGGCATTACCATGGTGCGGCCGATGACCGAAATCGCACAAGCCTTCGAGAAGCGGGAAAGCGTCAAGGTGACGTTGGCGCAAGGTGGGTCGGAGGATCTGTACCAGGCGGCCAGAAAGAGCGGTGTCGGGGATCTTTACTTGCCGGGCGAGCCATCGTATCGCGAGAAGCACCTCCCTGAAGGCTTGCTCGGTGAGTTCCAGCTCGTCGGCTACAACCAGTTGGCAATCATCGTTGCTAAGGGCAACCCGAAGAAAGTCAAGGCCGATCCGCGCGAGTTGCTGCGCAAGGATCTGACGGCGAGCATCGGCAACGCGACGTCGGGCAGCGTCGGCAAGGAATCCAAGGACGTCCTCGACCAGTTGAAGATCTACCACGCCGTGGTCAGTGCCGTCGCCTTTCTGGCGCCTGATTCGCGCGGCCTGAGCACCGCCTTGAAGAAAGGCGAGGTGGATGTGGTGCTCAATTGGCGAGCCACCGGGTTCTTCGCCGACAACGTCGACAAGCTGGAGGTGATCGACCTCGACCCGAAACTGGCGAGGCCGCAGGCACTGCTTCTCAACCTGCTCACCTTCTCCCGACACAAGGAGCTTGCACGCCGTTTCATCGCCTTCGCGGCCGGCGAGGAGGGGCAGGCCATCTTTCGCAAGCATGGCTTCCTGGACAACCGGTCAAGGCCCTGAATCCACATGGCTCACGTCACAGTCAGTCCCGGCAGCGTTGGCATCCTCCCGCCGGACCCGCCGGAGAAGAGCCCGGATGCACTGCAGGCGGTATCGGCAAACCGCATGCCCTGGCTCTTCGGGACTTTCATCGTCGGTATCGCACTCCTCGTCGGACTCAAGATCTTCTTTGCCGAGCTCTACGTCGAACTCGAACAGCGCGGTGGCAACGAGCGCTCGCGCCTGTTCATCGGTGACGAGATCGTGCGCGAGATCGGCAGCATCGAAACGGCCGTCTACCGCCTGGCGCTGGCCGACAACCCGCCGGCACTCAAGCGGGCGCGCCAGGACATCGAAGCGCAGCTCGCCAAGCTCGAACGTGACCTCCTGGTCCTCCAGCACGGTGGCACGGTGCGCCGCGAAATCCAGCTCAACATCGAGGGACGCGACGAGATGGTTCGCGAATTCCCTTACGCACCACAGTTCGACGACTCGTCCTTCGTCATGGAGGTGATCGAGATCGCACCCCTTCTCGATGTCATCCGCAGCAAGGCGGCCGGACTCGAAGAACTGCTGGTGCGGCGCGGCAGGTACCGCGAGGAGGGAAAACGAGACCAGCTCTTTCTTGTCGACGCAGAAATCAGTGTCTTTGCGAAAAACGTTCCGCCGCTCTTCTTCCGCATCAACGAGAACGCCAATCGCCTGTACGTCGACAGCAGCGAGCGACTGCGCCGGATCGAGTCGGCCCTCGCCACGCAGCGCGAGCATTTTCGGCTCGCCGAGTGGTTCCTGGTCGGGCTGGTGGTGCTTCTGGCCACCGTCGCCGGCTGGTTCTTCGTGCGCCAGACCAGGGAGGCCAACAACAAGCTGCGCAAGACCTGGACCGCCATGCGCGTCGCCAGGGACGAGGCAGAGCGCGCCAGCCGGGCCAAATCGGACTTCGTCTCGCGCATGAGCCACGAACTGCGGACACCACTGAACGCGATCCTGGGATTTGCGCAAGTACTCGACCGCGAGCCGCTGCAGGCATCGCACCAGGACTACGTGCGGCTGATCATGCGCTCCGGACAGCACCTGCTCGAACTGGTCAATCAGGTTCTCGATCTGGCCAAGATCGAAGCCGGACGGCTGACGCTCGAAGCGATTGTTTTCGATTTCCGCCAGACGATCGCCGAAGTCGGCGGCATCGTCGCGCAGCGCGCCGCCGACAAGGGACTGGACTTCATCCCCAAGGTCGCGGAAGACCTGCCGTCGCATGTGATCGGCGACCCGACGCGCCTGCGTCAGGTCCTCATCAACCTCACTGCCAACGCCGTCAAGTTCACCGAGGCCGGCTCGGTCGAATTGGCCATCGACGCGCAAGACCAGCGCCTCCTCTTCAGCATTCGCGACACCGGCATCGGCATGGACGAGGCAGCGCTGGGCCGCCTGTTCCTGCCCTTTGGTCAGGGTGACGAATCAATCACCCGCAAGTACGGCGGCACTGGTCTGGGCCTGATGATTGCGCGCGAGCTGGTGCAGGCGATGGGCGGGGAAATCGAGGTCGACAGCAAACCCGGTGCCGGCAGCTGCTTCCGTTTCTCGCTCCCCCTGCATCTTGCCGACGCGCCACGCGAAGCAGCGCAGCCGATGGCGGAGGCAGCCGCCGGCGCGTCTGGCCAGCGGCGATCGCTGGCCGAGTTGGTGACCGGACCTGTCTTGCTGGTCGACGACAACGCGATCAATCAATTGGTCGGCGGCGCCATGCTCGAGCGACTTGGCCTGACCTACGACACCGCGGCCGATGGCCTGGAGGCGCTGAGCCGACTCGCCCAGAAACCTTACCGACTCGTCCTGATGGACATGGAGATGCCGGAAATGGATGGCCTCACGGCAACCCGCCGGCTACGCGCGCGGGAAGCCGGAAGCGGCAACCGTACCGCCATCATCGCGATGACCGCCAACGCTCTGCAGGGAGACCGCGAGCGCTGCCTGCAGGCGGGAATGGACGGCTACGTTGCCAAACCGATCGACGTGAGCCTCCTCGAGGAGGAACTGCGCCGGGTTTTGGCGACGGACCCATTTGCCCTCTGATCCGTGGCCACGCGCAGGGGCCGTCGCTGTTGCTGGCGCCCGCTTCCCTCGCCAGATCAGGGGAGAATTCAGGGTTCCTCGGCGCACGGACCGTCCCTACTGGAGCCCGCCCACGGGCAGGAAGATCATGGTCGCGACCGATTGGGAGAAACGCGACAGCGCGCGGCCGTTGCGGTCGGCAACGACGCTCGCCATCAGGTCGAGGAGACCGATTTCACGGCCGAACTCGCGCTCGAACGACAGGTTGCGCCGGGCCGGATCGCCTTCGTTCGACAGCAGGTAGAGTTCGCCGGCGCCGTTGCGGTCGTTGGCGAGCTTCCAGATCGCCACTTCCATGTTGCGCGCACAGTTGTACAGCTTCGTTTCGTTCAGACTGTCGAGGATGTAGAAATCGGCCTTGTGCTCGAAAGCGGCGTCGACCATGGTCAGCAGACCGAATACCAGCGCCGCGACGCGATCGCCGCCATAGGAGTCGCTGAAAGCCAGCGCCGCCGCCTTGCCTTCGCGCGCGCCGAGCAGTTCCGGAGGGCTGACGCTGGGGTGCAACCGCAGGCGTTCGAGCGCGGCCTCACGGCTTGCCACGCCCGTCTTCCGCCACTCCCTGGGGTTGCGCTTGTAGAGCTTGTCGGCGATCCGCAGCAGTCCCTCGTCGACTTCGCGGCGAACCGTATCGGCTAGCCGGTCGGCCTCGGTCTTGGCGAGATAGCGGGCATGCACATCGGTCTCGGTCCGCCCGTCCTTGCCCAGCCGGGTGGCGCAGCCGGCGACCAGAACCAGCGCCAGGACGGCCAGCCAGCGCCGCCGGTCACCCCGGCCTGCAGGTGGCCGCCTGAGCGAAGCACCGGCGCTGCGCGTCGACTTGACCATGGCTGAAGACTCTCCCGGATTCCGCCTGGCGGCTCCGGAGCGGCGGCCAGCGACCCGTTCCCGGTGCCTGAGGCAACGAAGCGTCACTTTAGCAGCCTATCGGCCTCGCCGTCGAAAAACGGCGACAGGCTCGACAACCGGTTCGTTGGGGAAGCTGCCGCGTCGGCTCTGTCGACCACCGCCGTTAGCGGCGATGCGATGGCGGCAAGGCTGCCGCCGGCAGCGCCAGCGGCAGTTGGCGCGACGGATCCGCGCTCCCGGCCACGCCCATCACTGCCGACGCCGAACGCGCGCAGGCGCCGACTGCTTGCCTGCAGAGTCCGCCGGTCGATGTCGCCTCGGGCGAGTGCCCGGGCGGCCCCGCTAAGCGCGCGAAAATACTGGTCGGGGTCGTAGGAAACGAGAACCAGATCGACGCCAGCCGCCAGCGACTGGGCCGCGACGCGACCGATTCCCTGGCCGTACACGGCGCCCATGTTGAGATCGTCGGTGATCAGCACGCCGCGATAGCCCCATTGCCCACGCAGGACGTTCTGCACGACGATCCGCGAATGCGAAACCGCGTGTTCGGGGTCCACCGCCTGCAAGACCACGTGGCCGAGCATGATCGCTGCCCGCGAGCCGTTGCCGACGCTGCGAAACGGCTGCCAGTCGCCGCGCAGATCCTCGGCCGTCGCCGCCAGACTGGCGCGCCGCAGATGCGTGTCCTCGCGAACCCGCGCAAGCCCCGGAAAGTGCTTGAGAGTGGCGCCGACACCGGCATCGGCGAGGCCGGCGACATACGCCCGGGCCACCTCGGTGACGACCGCCGGATCGTCGTCGATGGCCCGGCCGCCGCTGCCGGTCAGGAAAGCGAGGGCGGCATCCGGTTCTGAAGGCCGCAGGTCCACCACCGGCGCCAGATTGAGATTGACGCCGAGTGCCGCCAGGCTGGCCCCCTGTCGTTCGCCGTGCAGCCGCGCACGCACCGCCAGCGTCTCGGGCGGCGCCACGTGCACCAGACTGGACAGCGCCGGCAGCCGTTCCAGCCATGGCGACAGGTGGGCAACCGGCCCGCCTTCCTGGTCGGCCGCGACGATCAGCGGCGGCAGGCCGGCCAGGCGACGGGCTTCCTGGAGCCGGGCGATCCCGGCGGCGACAGTCACCACACCGTCGGGCAGGAGGTTGCGCCGAGTCAGGTAGATGCCGCCGATGAGGCCTCGTGCCGCCAGCGGCTCGACCTCGGCGAAGCTGCGAAAGCCGACGATGAAATGCTCGCCCAGCATCTGCAGGTCGCGGCCACCGGCCAGGACGTGCCGGCGATCGACCTGAAACTCCAGCTCTCGCCACAGGGTCAGGCCGGCGAGGGCGAGCAGGCCGAGCGCCAGGAGTCGCCGCCTGCCAGGCGAACGCTGCGCAGGCGGCTGCCGTAGCGCGGCGCTGCCGCCGAGCACGGCGACAGCCAGCAGCAGAGCCGTCTCGCAGGGGCGCAGCCAGTACAGCAGCGGATGCTTGAGATTCCAGGCGACGGCGAGCAGGCCGCCAAGCGCCGCCCAGGCAAGCAGCGAGCGCCAGCAACGCGGGACAGCGCGGGGCATGTCGCTGCCTCATTCCGCCGGCCGAGCCGTAGCGACCGGCGCGATCCGATACCAGTCGATGCGCCGCGTCGCCAGCATGATGGCGCCAAGCGCAAGGAAGAGCAGCACGCTTCCCATCAGCAGCGAGTTGTCCTCGGAGAGCAGCACGCCGTAGAGCACGCCGTAGAGTCCGGTCAGCGCCGCGGCGAAGGCGAGTCCCTGGCGGCGATCGCCGAGTGCGCCGGCCAGGTAGCTACCGATCAGGCCGATACAGGCCGATGCGGCTATCGCGTAGGCGGCGACGAAGGGCAGGTGCTCGGAAAGGGCAATCAGCAGCAGAAAGAAGAGCGCGAGGGCGAGTCCGACCAGCAGGTACTGCAGCGGGTGAATCGGCGCCCGACGCAGGATCTCGCTGAGAAAGAAACCGGCGAAGGTCAGGGCGATGAACAGGATTCCGTACTTCACTGCACGCTCGGACTGCAGGTAAACATTGACGGGATCGACGAAGAGGATGTCGAGCACTTCGGGTGCGGGCCCGCCCTTCGCGGCAGCCAGCGTATTGGGAAAGTTGCGCGCCAGATGCGAGACCTCCCAGCGGGCCGTGAAGCCGTCGTCACCGACCGTGCGCTGCCGCGGCAAGAAGCGGCCGCCGAAGCTCGGGTGACGCCAGTCCGACTTGATGGCGATGGTGTTCGCTTCGCCGGTCGGCGCGATCGCCAGCCGCTCGGTGCCGGTGAGTTGCAGCGGAAAATCGAAATCGAGCGTGCGCGCGGCCTCGAGAGCGATCGCCCCGAGCGGGATCGCCAGGCGTTCGCCGGCCAGCGCATCGCCGTCCTGTGCCGAGATCTTGGGGGTCGCGAAGCGGTAGCGCTGGCCGTCCAGGTTCACCACCGGGTCGTTGTCGACGCCGCGCGGATCGGCAACGCCGAGCAGCAGCGTCGCCTCGGCACTGAGAATGACGCGCTTGCTGTCGAACCCGAGATGCGCGGGCAGTACGAAGCGCCCGGCGACCGCCAGATCGAGGTGATAGAGACGCACCTGGTAAATGCCACGCTGGCGGGTTTCGACGCGCGCGTCACCACTCAGGCGCAGGGTCTCTGCCGGCAGGTAGAAGGTCCGCTCGGCAAAGCGCGGGATGCTCTTGAGGCGACCGGTGGCGGGGTCCTCCTTGATTTCCGGCTCGAGTTTTTCGCGATAGTGAATCGCCAGCACCGGCCCGGTGAGAGTCTGCTGGCCTGCCGAGCTGTTGGCGATACCGCGCTGGACCTCGTCCTGACGCGAGCTGCGCTGGCGGATCTGGTCCTCGATGAGGGCCAGCGGCACCAGCAGCAGCAACGACATGAAGCCGATGGCGATGAGTTTGAGAAGCAGCTTCTTGTCCATGAGTTTCTCCCTGGTTGACGGTACCGGGAGTCTGCGGCGTCTCGATGAACCGACGAGGAAGCGGCCGTGAAGCTCGGTGAAGCGAAGGTGAAGTCAGCCCGCCCCAGCAATGGGCAGCAGCAGGCGGGCCAGCGCGCCACCCTCCGGATGGTTGGCGAAATCGGCTTCGCCCGCGTGCAGGCGGGCCACCTCGCGCACCAGTGCCAGCCCGAGCCCGGAACTCTTCCTGCCGCTGGCGGTGCACGGCAGTGAATAGAAGCGGTCGAAGACCTGCGCCAGCGCGTAGTCCGGAGCGCCACTGCCATGATCGCGGATCGCCACTTCGGTGCGCTGCTCGTGACGCCGCAGAGCGATTTCGATGCACCCCCCGGTCGGCGAGAAGGCGATGGCGTTATCGAGCAGGTTGAGCAGCGCCTGCTGCAGCAGGAAGGGGTCGCCACGCACACCGAGCGGCTTGTCGATGGCGAGCCGGCAGGTGACTTGACGTGCCTGCAGCGCCAGACTCCGCTCGTCGACGCAGCGCCGCAACAGTTCGCCCAGGTCGACCTGGACCGCCTCTTCCGGCGCCTGCAGTTGCTCGACCCGGGCCAGCATCAGCATCCGTTCGATGATTCCCTGCAAGCGCCGCGCCTGCTCGCTGACGCTTGCTGCAAAACGCCGGCGATCGCCATCGGCCGGGCTGCCTTCGAGGATCTCGGCGGCGCCGACGATCGCCGAGAGCGGGCTCTTCATTTCGTGTGCCAGGTTCTGGACATAGCGTTCGACGTACTGCTTGCCTTCGAGTCTCTCGCGCATCAGCGCCAGGGCGCGCGCCAACTCGGAGAACTGGCGACCGCCGGACGTCGGCGGATCGGCCTTGCGGCCTTCCGAGACGTCACGCGCATAGTTGCGCAGACGGTTGATCGACCAACTGAGCCAGGCCGAGAAAGCCACCCCGATCAGTGCCGAGACCGCCAGCAGGATGTAGCCGGCACGCTTCACTCGCTGCTCGGCGTGGCCGATGTAGGGCAAGACGCTCGACAGGGGTTTGGCCAGCGACAACACGCCGATCAACTGGCCGTCGCGGAGGATCGGAGCGGCGACGTACATGACCGACGAACTGGCATCGCCGGCCTGCTCGCGCGTGCTGCGCGCCCCGTACTCGCCCTTGAGGACGCGCGCCACGTCGCGCCATTGCGAGTAGTCGGCGCCCAGGGCAAGCGCCTCGGAATCGAAGATCACCCGTCCTTGCCGGTCGGTGATGTAGACACGAAAATCGATGCGATCCTTTTGCACTCCCCAGATGCTGGCCTGCGGCGAGCGCTCGCGAGCCGCCGCCAGGGCCCTGGCGAAGCCGCCGTCGGCGATCTGGCCGGCAATGAGTTCCGGCGCGGCCAGTTCGGCAAGGACGTGTGCCGTGTCGACCAGCGTTTCTTCGGTGGCCTGGCGAATTCCCGGCTCGGCCTCGTGCATGAAGATGTTGAGGACAAACCACGCCGCCAGGCCGAGCATCAGGAAATAGCCGACGAAGAGGCGGACGGAAACGTTCACCGGCCGCTTACCGTAGCGCGATGCTGTAGCCCAGACCGCGGTGGGTCAGGATGGGTTCCTCGTCGGCGCGCACCGCGCGCAGTTTGCCGCGCAGCGTCTTGACGTGGGTATCGACGGTCCGCTCCAGGCTCTCGCCGCTATCCTGCCAGACGTTTTCCATGATCTGGCCGCGACTGAGGATGCGCCCCGGACGTGCCAGCAACAGCGTCAGCAGCAGGTACTCGTAACGCGTGAGATTGAGCCAGACGCCGTGGTAGGCGACGCGCAGGCCTTCGCCATCGACCGTGAAGCGCGCCGACGCGGTCGCGCCGGCGCCGTTGCGCAACTCGGGGCGACTGCGGCGCAGGATGGCGCGGACGCGCGAGACGACTTCGCGCGGACTGAACGGTTTGGCCACGTAATCGTCGGCGCCCAGTTCCAGGCCGACGATGCGGTCGACCTCGTCGGAACGGGCGGTGAGAAAGATCACCGGCACGTCCGAGTTCCGGCGCAGGAGGCGGCAGACATCGAAACCGCTGATGTCCGGGAGGCCGACGTCGAGCACAACCAGGTCGTGCCCGCCGGCATCCAGGCGTGCCAGCGCCTCGGCACCCAGCGTACAGCAGTCGCTGGCGAACCCCTCAGCCTGCAAGGCATAGGCCAGGGTATCGGAAATCGCGGGCTCGTCGTCGACGATGAGGATTCTCATGGCCGGAATGGTAATGCAATCCGCGCCTGCCGGCGGGCCGGCCAAGGCGCCGCGGCGCCGGCGGCAAAGGCCATGTCAGGTGACGCGGAAACGGCCAAGCGCCTGGTCGAGCCGCGCCGCCAGGTCGCGCAGCGCCTGTGCCGCGTTCTCCGAATCCTGAGACGCCGAATGGTTGGCCTCGGCCATCTGGGCAATCTGTTCGACGCCGCGGGCAATCGTCTGGCTGGCCAAGCTCTGCTCGCTGATCGCCTCCGAGATACTGCCGACCGCAGCGATGACTTCGCGCGTGCTGGCGTCGATTTCGCCGATCGCCTGGCCCGCGCGATCGGCCAGGACACCACCCTGGGCGACCTGTGCGACGCCATGCTCCATCTGCTCGACCGCTGCCCCGGCGCCGTCCTGGATACCGGTGATCATCTCGCCGATCGAGCGGGTCGAGTTCGCCGTCCGCTCCGCCAGTTTGCGCACTTCGTCGGCGACTACCGCAAAGCCCCGGCCCTGCTCGCCCGCGCGCGCCGCCTCGATGGCGGCGTTGAGGGCCAGCAGATTGGTCTGTTCGGCGATTTCGCGAATCACCTGGACGACTTCCGAGATGTCCTGCGAGCGCCGCCCGAGTTCGCCGACGGTCGTGGACGCCTGGCGCACGAAACCGGTGATCTGGCCCATCGCACCGGCCGCCTGCTGGATGACCTCGGCGCCGTTGTTCGCCGCCTCCCCGGAACCGCTCGACAGCCGCTGCGCATCGCGCGCGTGTTGCGCCACCTGTTCGATACTGACGCTCATCTCCTCGACGGAGGCCGCCATGCCGGTCGCTGCGTCGCGCTGCACCTCGGAACTGTGGCTGACCTGCTGGGCCGAGTTCACCAGTGCCGTCGACTGTTCGAGCATGGTCGCCGCCGCCTGGCGCACATCGCCGATCGTCGTCTTCAGGTTTTCGGCCATCGTGCCGATGGCGCGCTTCAGGGAACCGACCTCGTCGCCGCCATCGGCGAGCAGCCGGCTGCTCAGGTCGCCGCCGGCGATCCTTTCGGCCTCGAGGACGATCTCGTGCAGGGGGCGGCTCACCCAGGCGCGAGTCGCCACGTAGCCGCTGGCCAGGGCGGCCAGGATGATCGCCACCGCCATCATGGCAATGTCGCGGACCGCCGTATCGGCGCCGCGGCTGATCTCTTCGACATAGCTGGTGGACACGACCACCCAGTTCCAGGCCGGGTAGTGGTCGAACACCGCGACCTTCCGGCGGGGGCTGCTCTCGCCGGGATTGGCCCAGTCGTAACGGATGACGCCGGACTTCTTGTCGAGCATCTCGCGAACGAACTCGAAGCCCTGACTGTCCTTGGCCGCCAGCAGGTTGGCGCCCTCCTTGGCCGGATGGATGGTCGCCACACCCTTCTGGGTGCCGGCGTCGAGTGCCGCGACGTAGCCCGTTTCGCCGACCTTGATGGCGAGAATCCCCTGCTTCAATGCCTTGAGCCCTTCGGTCAGCTCAAGTCCGACGAAGAAGGCACCGATCACCTTGCCGGTGGCATCGCGTACCGGGACGTAGTGGGTGATGAAGTCGCGACCGAACATCAACGCCTTGCCGGTGTAGGTGTTGCCGCCGAGCAGAGCCTGGCGTGCCGGATGATCGGTGCCGAGCGGTGTGCCGGTGGACCGGGTGCCGTCCTCCTTCTTCAGTGAAGTGGCCGTACGCAGAAAGTCGTCGCCCTGGCGAACGAGAATCGTCGCCACGGTTCCCGCCTTCGCCGTGAAGGCCTCGACCACATCGAAGCGGTCGTTGAGTGGCGTCCCCTTCTGCAGCAGGCGAGGCGCTTCGCCAGCCGCCTGCAGTTCCAGTGGCTGGTCGAACATCCCGGCAAAAAGGCGGCCGCTGCGTTCAATGTCGCTGCGCAGGCTGCGATCGTAGGCTTCGAGCATCGAGACGACGAGGCGGTTGGTCTGCCCGAGATCGTGAACGGCGGTATCTTCGAGTTGTTGGCGCAGATGCCAGGCCGTGGCCAGCGCAGCGGCGACGATGATCGCCAGCAGGACCAGGCCCTGGACGAGATTGAGCTTCAGGGCGATCGAAAGATTTCGGAACTGGCGAAACATGCGCGCTCCTTTGCACGGTGGGTCAACGAGATGACGGTCCACAGTAGATAACGGCAGCCGGCGGCAAAGCTTGAGCGACGCTCGGCACTGGCCGCGAGGAACAGGCGGCGCGTGCGCGTGCGCGGCTCACCCGGGCCGGGCGTTCTCCAGCGCCGCGATCACGACATTCTCGAAAGCGCGAACGACGCGCGTGTCCCCATCCACGCGGCCGGCAGCCGCACGTTGACGCTCGCGCCGGGCAGCGCGCAGGCTGGCATCGCGCGACTCGTCCGCCAGCCGCACCGCCAGCCGCAGGTATTCCGCGCGCGAAGCCGCCACGGTCTCGGACAGGCCGGCCTGACGCAACACACCCGCCGCCAGCCGCTGCCGCATGCAGGCGCCTTCCATGGTGACGATGGGAATACCCCGGTGCAAGGCCTGCCAGGCCGTCGTGTAGCCCGAGAAGGCGGGGCAATCGAGATAGACGTCACAGCCATCCATCAGCGACAGGAACGCCCCTGCGGCAAGCCACGGAAGCACCAGGAAGCGCCCCTCGGCGGCCAGGCCACGCTTGCGGAAGGCGCCGGCAAGGCGATCCAGCAGTCTGTCGGTCGCCCAGGGATAAACCGGGTCGCAACAAAGGATGAACAGTGCATCGGGCACCTGCTCGGCGAGATCCACGAACAGATCATCATCGGACGGATCGAACTTCATCGGTCGCTGCGGAACGACAAAGCGCACACCGCGACTTCTCGCCAGCTCGGCCTCGACCTCGGGGATCGGCGTCGCGGGCAAGAGCAACGGTACGGTGCAACAGCCGGCTCCCGGCAGGAGCACCAGCCGTTCCCGGTAGTGCGCGCTCGCCGCCGGCGGCTCGATCAACTCGCCCGAGAGGAACAGGTCGATGCTGGCCAGCCCGGTGGTTATCGGATGGCCCCATCCCGCCATCTGCAGTGGCGCCAGGCGTCGTGCCGCCAGATGGTAGGTCAGCGGATCCATGCCCAGTTCGGGATAGAAGATGGCATCGGGCGCATCGGCGATCACCGCCGCTTGCCAGGCGGCCGCATCGGCGACCGATGCACGGTCGCGCCAGACGTCGGCAAGGTTGCGGGCGACGGCCGTCTCTGCGTCCTCGACCACGCCGAGGTGGTAGAGAACGACCTCGAAGCGCGTCCGATCGAGGTGGCGAAGGAGACCGTGCAGAACGACATCCCAGACGGAATGTCGGCGCAGATGCCGGGAGATCACCAGCAGACGAATGCGCTCGCGCGCCGGTGGCAGAGACGCCAGCGGCGCCGAGCTGCCGACGAGATCGCCAAAAGCGGACAAGGAGGCGAGATGATTGCCGTAACGGTAGGCCAGAAAGAAAGGCATCAGCGAGGCCGCCGGCTCGCCGACCCCGGCATCTTCCCGGTGATGATCCAGCGCACACGCTGCGAGAGCCGACGCGAAGCGCGCGGGAGCGGAACTGGCCTCCTCGGAAGTCGAGGCGACGATCGGCAGCAAGGAAAGCGCGTGTTGCAGGTGGAGTTCGCGGCGTCCCGGCGCCATCTCCAGAGCCTGTCGCAGGGTGGCCTCCGCGTCTGCCGCCTGGCCACGTTCCGCGAGAACGGCGGCGAGCCGTGCCAGCGCCGGCAGGTGTCCGGGCAATTGCTGCACGACTCGCCGATAGGCAGCTTCCGCTTCGCCAAGACGATCTTGTTCGCCAAGCAGACGACCGAGGTTCATCAGCGCATCAAGGTAAGCGGGGGCAATCGCCAGCACGTCGGTAAAGGTCTTCTCGGCGGCGGCCAGCTGCCCAAGCGCGATCAGTACGTTGCCGAGATTGTTGTAGGCCGGGAGATACGCCGGCGCCAGCTGGATCACGCGGGCATATTCGGCAGCCGCTTCCGGCAGCCGCCCCGAAAGACGGCGCAGCTCACCCTTGCAGAAATGCGGCATCGGATGCTGCGGATGGACGACGAGGGCGCGCTCGCAGAGAAGCTCCGCTTCGGCCAGGCAGCCTCTTCGCGACAGCGTGTCGGCAAGGCCGAGCATGGCATCCACGGAGTCGCCGTCGAGGCCGAGCGCACCGCGAAAGGCGGCTTCGGCCTCCGCATCGCGTCCGGCGTGGGCCAGGGCATTGCCGAGCTGAACGGTCATTGCAGGGTTTGCCGGGCGCAACTCGACGACCCGCCGCAAGGCGGCGACGGCCTCACTGGCGCGTCCCTGCGCCAACAAGGCAGTCCCCAGATTGAGCAAGGCATCCGCATCGCCGGGAGCAAGATCGGCCGCACGCTGCAGCGCGGCGAGACCATCGTCGCCGCGCATCTGCAGGGTCACACCAAGCAGCCCCCAGAGAAAGGCCGAGCCGGGCGCCGAAGGCAGCAGTCGCTTGATCTCCATCTCGAGCCGGGAATGCTGCCCGGCATGCAGCAGACCGATCAAGCGTCGCCCCTCGGCCGACTCGGNCCCGAACAGCCGCTCGCTCGCCACCACGCCAGACGCACTCTTCGCCTGACAGCAGGCCTTGAACTTTCGCCCACTGCCGCAAGGGCAGGGATCATTGCGCCCAACGCGTGTCATTCTGTCCTCCCCCGGCAAGTAGATGGTCACCGCCGGAGCCTGACAGGACCCGGTTCACGTAGGCATGGACCGCGTCATCGTCGAGGATGCCGCTGTGGTCCTGGTCAAAGCCGCGCATCGCCCGGGACTGGGCCTGCGCCTCCGCCCGCAGCTGGCTTTCCAGCGGTATGACTCCGTCACCACTGCGGAAGGTCGTCCGGCTACTGTTGCGATAGCCGAACAGCAGGTAATGGGAAACCCTCGGCGGCAGCGGCCGGGCGAAAAGCTCACGCAGGAAGCGACTACCCGGCGCGATGCTCTTCCACACCGGCACGACGACAGGCGAGCGATCCACGCCGGTCTGCGCCGCCCGACTGCCGCCGAAGGGCGTCGAGATCGACGTGAAGGAGCGGACGTAAGCGCAGTGCTGCAGTTCTTCGCAAGCCTTGACATAGGATTGGGCGAGCAGGCCGCCGAGACTGTGCGCGACAAGATGCAATTCCTTCAGGTTGTAGCGCAGATCCAGTTCGCTCAGCATGCCCAGCAAGCCATTGCCCAGCGCGTCCAGCGCCAGGCCGGAAGGATAGTGGAGCAACCAGGGCTGAAAGCGCGTCCGATCCAGCCCGGCGATCATCCCGGCGAAGTCCCGCGGGCTGCCGTTGATGCCGTGCATGAACAGTACGGGCACCTTGTGCGGCGTGTATTCCTCGAGAAAGTACAGGCCGGCGTGGCCAGCCTTCATGAAGCCGATGGGTTGCCAGACGCCCATGCTGGCCACCTCGGGTTCGAAGCGTGCATCATCCAGATCGACCACCTGTCCCAGTTGCACATCCACCGATCCCAGGGTGATCCCGCGCAACTCGGAGAGGTCGCCCATCTGTGGTCCCTCCCGGGCATCCGGCTCGGCGGGCCTGATGCGCAGCACGATCCCGGCGACCTCGCGCTTGCCGCTTGGCGATTCGGTCAACTCATACCAACCGGAGGGCTCGTCCGGCTGATACTCGAAATCTCCGTTCAGATCGTTGAAGGCAAACAGATAGCGCGACCCGGCAAGGATCACCATGTCGAACTTGCCAGGCTTTTCGAAGACGCGATAGGTGTGCACCTGGCGCCCGGATCGGTCACCAAGCGCGACGACGATCGTCGGGCAATCGGCACAGCTCGGCGACTCGATCCGACCGGCGACGCGATGGAAGGTCTTGCGCGCCTCCTTGAGATCGGCGTGCAGGCTCATCAGGTTGCCGCAACCGGCCAGCAGCAGCCCGAGAAAAACGGCAAGCAGCAAGCGCCGGACGCCGGACCTGTCGCGGGTGGGCGACGGGCCCCAGTGGCGCTGCAGGCCAGGCCGCCAAGCGCCGGCATCCAACGCCGCAAGCCACATCCCGTGGATCCCACAAACCTGGCGGCCAGAGCCCGGCGCTTGCACAGGCCTGCGCGGCGGGTTAATCTCGCCGTCAGGCGTTGGCGCCGGCACCAGCCCCGTCGAGCAGATGCGGCGGGTTTGTCGGTCGCTATCCCTGAGCGAGATCAACCTGCACGTCCGCCTTCGTCTTCCACCGCAACCAGCCACGGAAATCCAGTCATGAACAAGCTGCTTGCCCTCACTCTCTCGATCGCAGCCGCAAGCGCGGCGTTTCAACAACCCGTGCTGGCCGACAGCAAGCCCAGCGTGGCAACAACGCCCGACAAGCTGGCACAGGCGCGCACTCAGGTGGAAGCCCGGCAATGGGCGGCGGCACTGGCGGAACTCCGGCGCATCAACGATACGAGCAGCGCCGACTGGAACAACCTGATGGGCTACTGCCTGCGCAAGTCGCCGTCACCCGATCTAGATGCCGCCGAGCGCCACTACAACGAGGCGCTGCGCATCGCCCCGCAGCATCGCGGAGCGCTCGAGTACTCGGGTGAACTGTACCTCATGAAGGGTGACCTCGCCAGCGCCGAGAAGCGACTGGCCGCCCTCGACAAGGAATGCCTGTTCGGTTGCGAGGAATACACCGATCTGAAGAAGGCCATCGAGCGTTTCAAGGCAGCCGGCAACCACTTCGTGGCACCCCGCTGAGGCTGCGGTTCCGCACGCCGTGGCAGCCGTGTTGCACACGGTCAGTCACTCTTCGCGATCACCGCCGCTACAACCCGCAGGGGATCACCGCCTATAACGTGGTCCCGGGCCTGCTGGGCGTCATACTCACCATGGTACTCATGACGGGGCTGGCGATGACTCGCGAACGCGAGTGCGGCACTTTCGGGCAACCGCCGGCAACCCCGGCGACGCCGCTGGAGGTGATGACCGGCAAGATCATTCCCTACATGCTCATCGGCCTCATCCAGGTCACGCTGATACTGTTGGCCGCGCGCTGGGTTTTCGACGTCCCCATGCGCGGCAGCATTCTCCTGCTCTACGGCGTCGTGCTCGCCGTTGGGCTGAAGACCTTCCGGCGTACGCTCGACTGACTCGGCGACAACGACATGGCAAGGCGTCGCAGGCAGTCGCGACGTCCCTGGGGATTACGCTTGCGCGTGTTGCGGGGCATCGGCGCCCACATGCGCGAGCTGCTTGCGGCGCATCGGTTCGGCCGCCTTGAGCACCTGCCGGATCAGTTCCTTGCCGCCAGCATCCAGCCGCCGGGTCTGCCGGTAGTCGAGCAGGAAGCGCAGCCGCTCGCTGCGCCGGAAGAACCGTGGTGCTGGCGCGTCCAGCGCCGCGAGGTCGCTTGCCCGCGCCGCCACGCTGAGTTCCCGCCGATGCGACCGCCCGCGCGGCATGTCGATGAGCGAGAGCCGCGCCAACTCGTTGTCCGCGATTACCAGGTTCCGCCAGTACAGGTCGCCATGCGTGAACTGCCGTGCATGCATCACGCGCGTGAGCCGGGCCACCTGACGCAGGAGTTCGCCGCGAACCGACCGCCGTTCGGCGCCGGCCAAGCGCGGCAGCACGTCCCGGATGAACGCATCCACGGGCATCGGTTCGGCGATGCCCGTGGTAATCAGGAAGGACCGCCACAACCAGCCGGCCCGCCGTTCCTCGCCGAAGGCCACCGGCATCGCCTCGGTCAGCTGCCACTCGTGCAGCCGCGCCAGATTGGCAAACTCGCGGCGCACCTGCGAAGCACCGAAGAGCATCCCGCGAAACACGCGGCTGCGCAGTTGCGCCCAGCGCGTCACCCAGGATTTCTTCAGGAACAAGACCTGGCGCGCGCCCTCGACCTCGACGCGCCGCACCTCGCTGCTGCCGCTGCGGCGCACGACTGTCCCCTGCTCGCCGAGGAACGCCGGTTCGAAGCTGTTCAGTCCGGCGGCGCGCAGCCGCGCTTCCCAGCCCGGCGCGAAATGGAGGTACTGGCGGCGGAGCACGCTGACCGCGGGCGGCGACGGCTCAAGCCGATACGCGCTCAAAGACCGCCAGGTGGAGATTGTTGGTCAGGTCGAGCGGAAAGTTCTTCACCAGCCTGAAGCCATTGGCCACGAAATAATCCGTGACCTCGGCCAGCGGCGTGTTGAAGACCGAAAGCTTCTTGCCGCGCCAGCGACGCAGTTTCTGTTCCAGCGCGCGCAGGGTTCTCGGGTTGAAGTAGGACATGACCACGTGCTGGCGCGCGACGCGGCAGAGTTCTCCGACGACCTTGCGGCGCAACTCCTCGCTGGGCAGATGGTGAAAGAAACGAAAACAGACGATCGCATCGAAACTCCGGTCGGCCTGCGAGAGATTTTCGATGTCTTCTTTGAACACGGGAACGTTCAGTCCCGTAGCGGCGGTGGTCTCGCGGGTGATGTCGCGCATGGGCTCCGAGTAATCTGCCGCGCTCATCTCGTACCCGAGCTGGCTCAGCAGCACCGTCACCCGGCCGCCGCCGCAGGGCACGTCGAGGACGGAGGCGGGCCTGGGGATGAGCTCGAAAGCGCTCTCGACCAGCTTCAATTCCGGCACGTTGCGCCGTGCCTCGCGGTTGGCATAGCCGCGAGCCTTGTCCTCGGTGTAATTGGTCTTGGCGCGGTAGGTCGCGCAGGGAGTATCGTTCATGCTCGTCACCATCTTGACGTGAGGATGAGGCGCTGGCGGCGCTTGGCGATGTCGCCGAGCGACGGCGACTGGCGTAAGGACGGGCTCGAGATCATCCACACCATCTTGCCGCGCAGGCCTGAAGCCCACCTTAACGCATGCTCGGGTGGCTTCCGCGAACATTCATGACTCATACGGTGCGCGCCGTTCGGATCAAGTGGTCCCGTGTGGGACGACGCGGGTTTCGTTACCGCCTGGCGATGCGATCGGCAAACTCGATCATCCGTTTGAGAAACTGCGCGTGCCGACCCTTGCTTTCGGGCCGCTAGCAGCCTTCATCGGAATGTCTGTGACGTGAGAATACCCGTCGGGAGCTCGACGCTTCCACCGCCCGGAGGAGCTGTCGATAATGAAATCGCTGCCTTCGCCGAGTTGCCGAAGGACGGATGGAGGAAGCCACTGTCTTGATTGACAGGACCAGACGGCGCGTGTTCGTCCTGACACCCCCTGTCGTAGTCAGCCACCTGATTGTGACTGCGGTGTCGATGGCGAATCATCGCGAGTGAGGCCGGCCCTCCCCTGCAGGCAGCGCAGCAGCGCCAAAACTCAGCGATCGAAGAAGCGGACGATCTTGCTGATCCGTTTGCGGTCGTCGTCGGTCACTCGCGCGTGCCCGGCATAGTCGAGATAGAAACGCAGTCGTTGGGTGCGCGACAACAGGCGCCGGGCAAGCTTGTCGAGCCAGGCGAGGTCCTTGACGATGCGGTACCGGAGAACAGCGCCACGGTAGAAGGTGCCGCTGGGGCAATCGATCAAATAGACCGTGGGCAAGGGCCCGTCATCGACCAGCAGGTTGCGCCATTTCAGATCGTTGTGCGCGAAGCCGTGGCCGTGCAGAGTGCGCGCGATGCCGGCAATCTGCCGCGCGACATGGGCAACCCAGCGACGATCACCCAGGCGCGAATCGTTGGCGCGGGCCAATTGCGCCAGATCGCACGTAGCCGGGATCTCGTCGGTCACCACGGCACCACGTATGAAGCCGCCGAAGCGACGCTCGAGGCCGTAGGCGACCAGCGTTGCCGTTGGAATTCCCCAGTCCCGGAAAGCCTGCAAGTTCCGCCACTCGGCGCGCACTCGCGGCGGACCCAGCCAGCGGCGCAGGCCAAACCAGCGGCGCTTGAGGTTCTTGCCGGTGCCACTGTAGCGCTTGACGTAATAGCGCTTGCCGCCGGCACTGACGCGCAGGACGCGGCTGAGCGAATCGCTGGTAATCAACTCGCCGTCGAGCGCAAAGACGCGGTCGATGTCGCCGAACAGTTCTGCCACCTCGCTTGCCGGGTGTTGCCGGTTGACCCACCAGAACCTCACGTCATTTTCCTCTCACCCACTTTGCCAATGCAACGGGCGAGCAGGTGCCGCACCTGTTTCGCCAAATCGGTGTCCGGCCACGGCCCGGCGCCGCAAGACGCAACGCGGCAAGATCCTTGGCGTTCCCGCGCCGCGGCACCCTGGCCCAGACCGGTGCGCAACGGCGGTGGATCGATCGGAGCCACGGCTGATCGGCCATTGGCCGCGAATCAAGGTGCGGCAGAAAGCGACGGTTACAGGAATTCCATTGCCCTACCCCGAGCGCGTGCATTCTTTCCCCCATCGCGGCGACACCTCTGCATGACACGCGCCCCAGGCAAGCTGCGAGGCAGATGCTGCCATTACCCAGCCGCCGCGCACGCGCCGAAAAGTCCCGGTGAAATCCGGAGCGCGAGAGTATTTGCGAAACTGGCATCGACCGTCAAGCGTACACGCACGCACCACCACGTACCACTTCCGGTCCGTGGAAACGATGACGCCGCCGCACTTGACCGTGCGGCGGCGTCATCGCAAGACCAGGACTTGCCGTGCCTATCGCTTTTTCACCGCCGGCAGGTCCGTGCACACCCCCTCATAGACTTCCGCCGCCATCCCCACCGACTCGCCGAGAGTCGGGTGCGGGTGGATGGTGTGGCCGATGTCGGTGGCGTCGCAGCCCATTTCGATCGCCAGGCAGACTTCGCCGATCAGGTCGCCGGCGTCGGTGCCGACAATGCTGCCGCCGATGATGCGGTGCGTGCCTTCGTCGAAGATCAGCTTGGTGAAGCCCTCTTCGCGGCCATTGGCCAGTGCCCGCCCCGAGGCAGCCCAGGGGAAGACGCTCTTGCCGTACGTGATTCCCTCGACCCGGCATTGCTCTTCCGTCTTGCCAGCCCAGGCGATTTCGGGATCGGTGTAGGCCACCGAGGGGATTTGCAGGGCGTCGAAGCAGCGCTTGCCACCGTTGGCGGCTTCGGCCGCCACATGCGCCTCATGCACGCCCTTGTGCGCAAGCATCGGCTGCCCGACGATGTCGCCGATGGCGAAGATGTGCGGGACGTTGGTTCGCAACTGCGTATCGACGGGAATGAAGCCACGCTCCGTGACGGCCACGCCGGCTTTTTCGGCCGCGAGCTTCCTGCCGTTCGGCGAACGGCCGACGGCGACCAGCACGAGGTCGAAGACTTCCTTCTCGCCGTTGCTGTAGCTGACTTCGATGCCGGCGGCACTGGCTCCGGCGGCGACGACGCCGGTGTTGAGCAGGATGCGGTCGAAACGGTGGGCGTTCTTTTTCTCCCAGACCTTGACGAGATCGCGGTCGGCGCCCGGCATCAGGACGCCTCCGAGTTCGACGACGGTGATGCGCGAGCCGAGCGCCGAGTAGACACTGGCCATTTCGAGGCCGATGATGCCGCCGCCGACGACCAGCAGGCGCGGCGGGATCTGGCGCAGTTCAAGAGCGCCGGTCGAGTCGACGACGCGCGGGTCGTCGGGCATGAAGGGCAGCGCGATCGGTTGCGAGCCGGCGGCGATGATCGCTTTCTCGAAGCGGATCAGCTTGCGGCCACCGCCGGCAAGCGCGACTTCGAGGTGATGCGGGTCGACGAACTGGCCGACGCCCTGCACGACCTCGACCTTGCGCCCCTTGGCCATGCCGGCGAGGCCACCGGTGAGTTTGCCGACGACCTTGTCCTTGTGCGCGCGCAACTTGTCGAGGTCGATGTTCGGGGCGGCGAAGCTGACGCCGCAGTCGCCCATGTGCTGCGCTTCTTCCATGACGCCGGCGATGTGCAGCAGGGCTTTCGACGGAATGCAGCCGACATTGAGGCAGACGCCGCCGAGCGTCGGATAACGCTCGACAAGGACGGTCTGCATGCCGAGGTCGGCGCTGCGGAAAGCCGCCGAGTAGCCGCCCGGGCCGGCGCCGAGGACGAGCATTTCGCACTCGAGGTCGGCCTTACCCGTAATCGGTGCCGCGGCCTGCGGCGCCGCTGCCGCGCTGGCCGGCGGCACCGTCGAAGCGGCGGCGACTGGCGTCACGACGGCCGTCGCCTCGGCAACGCCGGCGGTCTCGATGAGGACGACGATCGCTCCTTCGGACACCTTGTCGCCGAGCTTGACCTTAACTTCCTTGACGACGCCGGCGACGCTGCTCGGGATGTCCATCGTCGCCTTGTCGGACTCGAGGGTGACGAGTGGGTCGTCGATCTTGACCGTATCGCCGGCCTTGACGCAGACGTCGATCACCGGCACGTCGTGGTAGTCGCCGATGTCGGGCACTTTGGCTTCAATGATCTGGCTCATGATTATCTCCCGATCAGAGCAGCACGCGCCGCATGTCGGCAAGCAGTTGCGCAACAAATACGTTGAAACGCGTCGCCAGCGCACCGTCGATGACGCGGTGGTCGGCCGACAGCGACATCGGCAGGATCAGGCGCGGCGCGAACTCCTTGCCGTTCCAGACCGGCTTCATCACCGACCGGTTCACCCCGAGGATGGCGACTTCCGGCGCATTGACGATCGGCGAGAAGTGCGTGCCGCCGATGCCACCGAGGCTGGAAATGGTGAAACAGGCACCGGACATCTCCCCCGGCGTGAGCTTGCCGTCGCGTGCCTTTCTCGCCAGTTCGCCGCTTTCGACGGCGAGTTGGCTCACCGACTTCTGGTCGGCGTTCCTGATCACCGGCACGACGAGGCCGTTCGGCGTGTCGGCGGCAAAAGCAACGTGGCAATACTGCTTGAGCACCAGATTGTCACCATCGAGCGAGCTGTTGAACTCGGGGAACTTCTTCAGTGCCACGGCACAGGCCTTGATCAGGAAAGCAAGCATGGTGATCTTGAGACCACCAGACTGGGCCGACTTCTCGTTCTCCTTGTTCATGGCGACGCGGAAGGCTTCGAGATCGGTGATGTCGGCGTCCTCGTGGTAGGTGACCGCCGGAATCATCACCCAGTTGCGCGCCAGGTTCTGCGCGGAGATCTTCTTGATGCGCGCCAGAGGCTTGACTTCGACCGCACCGTATTTGGTGAAGTCCATCTTCGGCCACGGCAGGAGGTCGAGCCCACCGCCGAGCGAAGGTGCCGCGGCGGCCACGGCCGGGGCGCTCAGGACGCCCTTGACGTAGGCCGTCACATCCTCCTTGAGGATGCGGGCCTTGGGTCCGCTGGCAGTCACCTTGTTGAGATCGACACCGAGTTCGCGCGCCAGCATACGTACCGACGGGCTGGCGTGCATTCTGGCACCGGGCGCCAGCGCTGGGACCGGCGCAGCGGCCAGCATAGCCGCTGGCGCGGGCGGCGGTGCAACGCCGCCGGTCGCCGATGCTGCCGTCGCGGCGGCAGTCACGGGAGCGGCGGCGGCAGCAGCAGCAGTAGGGGCGGCAGCGCTCCCAGCG
>AATN01000007.1_pt1 | contig 56368 bp, 59 predicted proteins | sample 270648 | NCBI WGS metagenome assembly AATN01 (sample SAMN02954269, study PRJNA17659) | bioreactor sludge metagenome | biome: terrestrial; feature: bioreactor; material: sludge; isolation source: Enhanced Biological Phosphorus Removal (EBPR) bioreactor sludge | place: Australia: Brisbane, Queensland
TGAAAGAACATGCAGTCCTAGACGCAGTTGAGTATCATACAGTTTTTACGATTTGCGCCTAACATGCCGTTTCTTTCTAAACTTAAAACCAATATTTTTTCCTTCTTATTACTCCTGTGGTTATTCTTTATTTCACTGGCTATTGTCATTTATACGCCTTGGACTTATCCATTCAATTGCCACTGGAACCCGCGCTGTGAGCAATTAGGCCTAGCTAAAATCGATGCTAGCAGTAGTGAATTAGCTAGTTTTTTTCGCCACGATCTGATTTTGCCTAGCCCACCATGGTCAGAAAAAGAAGTCTTACATTTAACTGAAGTACGCGGTATGTACGATCAAGCCTTTTGCTTATTTATTTTAATCACAGCGATATTTGTAATCGACTTAGTACTCAACAAACGAGTTAAACGTTATCAAGTTTACGCTGTGATTAGCCGTAATCTAATGTTGGGTTTATTAGTTTTAATGTTGGCGATTAGTCCCTTCTTTCGATTTTTCTGGATAGAAATTTTCCATCCACTAGTATTTAGTAATGATTTATGGCGTACTGACCCACAAGATATTTCTTGGTATTTAATGCCAAGCAATTACTTTCTTTGGATAATCGTGTTTTTGCTGGCTACTACTTTATTACTTAATCAATTATTGGTTTGCTTACTACCTAGAGATCGAGGTTTATAATGCGCCGCCTAATCTGCTTACTTAGCTTCCTCCTCTTTAGCAGTTCTTTATATGCTGCTGATTATAAAGACTTTATAGTCAGAGCTTACAACCCGCAGCAGGAGCAACTCAGCCTCTATTTGAAAGATGAAAATGGCCAAACTTTCAAAACTTTTGAGCGCTTAAACACGTGGTTAAATGCTAAGCAGGAAGAGCTGCTATTTGCTATGAATGCAGGCATGTATCAAAGCAATTTTGAGCCTTTGGGTCTCTTAGTGATCAAAGGTAAGCAGCTCGGCAAGCTCAATTTGCGAGAAGCCAAAGGTAATTTCTACTGGAAACCGAATGGGGTCTTTTTGGTTAATGAAACAGGAGCAAAAATTATTGAATCTTCTGAGTACCCTAAATTTGCTGAGCATGTACAGTTAGCAACTCAATCGGGGCCTTTGCTGGTGCAGAATGGAAACATTCATCCTGAATTTAAACCAGAGGCGATTTCACGCTTAATTCGTAATGGAATTGGGATTGCAGGCGAACAAGTTTATTTGGTCATCAGTACCCAGCCGGTGAATTTCTATGAATTCGCCCGCTTCTTTAAAGAGGAGCTTAAGTGCACCGATGCTTTGTATTTAGATGGTGTGGTCTCAGCCGTTTATTCCGCTGAGGCTAAACTGAATAGTCAAACCACGCCTTTAGGCCCATTGCTTGGGCTTACAAAAAAGCCTTAATTTTGTGCCGATACGGCCAAGCGAAGCCCTAGGCCAATAAATAAAGTGCCGACTAGTTTATTCAGCCAAACTTTGACACTTGCACCAAGTTGTAAACGCTCACTAGCAAACGCAGTAAATAAAGCCACACTTGTGCACCAAATCAAGCTACTGATATCAAACACTGTTCCAAGTAGAATAAAGGCTAATACGGTATTAATTGAATCTACAGAAATAAATTGTGGCACAAACGCCAAGAAGAATAACGCCACTTTCGGGTTTAAGGCATTGGTGAGGAAGCCTTGGCGGTAAATGATGAATAAAGGTTGCTTAGTTTGAACGGTTTGCACCTTCGCTTCGCTGGCTACCACTACTTTTTGCCGTAAAGTCATCCAGCCTAAATACATCAGATAAGCCGCCCCCACTAGTTTCACCACCACAAAAGCCGCTGCTGAAGTTGCCAGTAATGCGGATAGACCAAACGCAGCAGCAAATACATGCACATAGACGCCAGAACAAATGCCAAGACTTGCAGCCACCCCAGCTTTCCAGCCTTGCGACGCGCTTTTGCTCATAATGAATAAAGTATCGGGTCCGGGTATGAATTGAGTACAATCCAGACATAATAGTAACCACCAATCATGGAGGCCTAACATGTACTGCTCCTATTGTAAGGATTACGCAGTATACGCAGCTTAATGGTTGACTCACAAAGGGGAGTTTAAGCATAGCCTCAACAGTTTTCCTATAATGGCACAGCTCCTCCATTTTTAGAGTTGACTGTTTCATGCTTGTGCTATTAATTGAAGACCACCGCCTACTGGCCGAAACCATCATTGACTATTTACTCAGCGAAAATCTTGAAGTCGATTACGCTGCGACGGGCTTACAAGGTTTAGAGTTAGCTACTCAAAATACCTATGATGCGCTGATTTTAGATATTAACTTACCTGATCTAGACGGTTTCACCGTCTGTCAGCGTTTGCGTCAGCAATATAGCCTCGATATACCGATTCTAATGCTCACCGCGCGGGATCAACTCCAAGATCGTTTGCAGGGGTTTGCCCAAGGTGCTGATGATTATTTGGTGAAACCTTTCGCGAATCAAGAGCTGGTCGCTCGACTGCAAGCCTTGGTGAAACGTAATCGTGGGCAGGTAGTGAATAAGCGTATTAGCTTGGGTGATTTGTCGGTGGATACTGGCACGCAGCAGGTATGGCGTGCTGGACAAGAAGTCGTTCTCTCCCCCACGAGCTTTAAAATTCTGCGTATTTTAATGCGCGAAGCCCCTGCTATTGTCTCGCGTGAAACTTTGCAGAATGAAGTATGGGGGAGCGATACACCTGATACTGATGCTTTACGTAGTCATTTATATAATTTGCGCAAAGCTCTCAATCAGCCGAATCAAGCTGAACTGATTCAAACCGTTAAGGGCGTAGGTTTTAAACTGTTAGCGGACTAATTGTACCCGTACCCGAGTACCCTGCCCCAATAAACTACTTATACTTAAATGCCAGCCATAGCGCTCACATAAGCGGCGGACAATATCTAAACCTAAACCATAGCCATCACCGCTGGTATGCACACGCTGAAAAGCCTGTTGTGCCAACGCCAATTGCTCCGCACTCATGCCCATCCCAGTATCGCGCACCTCGACCGCATTACCCTCAATCAATACCGTCACTGAGCCATGCTGGGTATAATTGCAAGCATTGCGGATTAGATTGCCAAGCACAATAACCAAGACTTGGCGTGGTGATTGGATGTTCAGGCGTTGCGGCTCAATGCAGAGCAATTTTAGGTGCTGATCACTATTATGGGTTTGCTCAACTTGGGTAATCAGTAGCTTCACTAAATCATTCACCAATACCATCTCTGGTGGACTCGCCTGATTCTCTTCGCGAGCTAATAAGAGCAAGGTCTCAATCAAGGATTGCATATCACGGGTAGTCACTTGCATACGCTCCAAAGCGCGCTGCTGCAAGGGTTGATGGGCTTGTTTTTGCAATAATTCCAGCGAGCCACTAATAACCGCTAAGGGAGTACGCAATTCGTGACTCACATCGCGGGTAAATTCACGCTCACGGATAAGTTGCTGCTGCAAACGATGGGTAAATTCCTGCAACGATTGGGCAAGAGTGCGTACTTCGTCATTCACGGCTATCGCGGTGTATTCGTCCAATTTCAGATCAGCAAAATCATTGCCTTTACCATCAAATCGACGCATGGTCTGCGCCAATGAAACCAAGGGCGACAAGGTGCGACGTGATAAGCGATAAGCCACCCATGCCGATAAATAAATCACCATCAGCGCCAAACTCAAAGGCACTACACCAAAATAGAAGGACAATTTGCCCACACTATTTTCATCAAAGACTAAAAATAAACGCTGATTCGCTTTATCCTCCACATACACCAAGGGATTACTTTGCCCCATCTGTACCCGTTCATAACCGGGCTGCATCGTGCGAATTTCAGAGGGCACTTGGCTAAAATCACCATTTTTCGCCAGATAACCACGCAAATTATCCGTATTCGGGGTCGGATGCTGTGGATCTTGCAGTACCCAAGTCCAGTAATGTAAGGCTTCACCTTCGAGAGCTGCTTTGACCATAACCTTTTCCACGATCCACGCTGCGGTATACACCCCTAAGGCCGTGATCAGGCTAATAAAGAGCATGTGCAGCACAAATACACGAATCAGCTGGTGGTAAATTCCATTCGGCTTGCTCATGATCACCCCTCTCTTGTCATCTTCACGTTAGTTTGACATTGCTCTTGCTAACTTAGCCAGTATCAAGCCAATAGAGGCATTCGGAGAACTAGCCATGCTGCCTGAGGTATTAAAGCGTTTTAAACACGTGTATGAAGGTTTGACGAAAGAAAACTTGTCAACCCTGCAAAGCGTTTATAGCCCCAACATTGAATTTCAAGACCCCTTGCACCGCGTGCAAGGCTATGCGGCGTTTGAAGCTTATTTTGCCGCCCTCTACGCTAATCTCAAATCCTGTCGCTTTGTGATTAAAGATTTGTTTTATCAAGATAATCAAGCTTGCGTCACTTGGACAATGACCTTTGTACATCCCCGTTTAAATGGAGGCAAAGCCGTCATGGTCGAAGGTGCGAGCCACTTGCAGTTTAATGCACAAGCCATCGAAAAACACCGCGATTACACCGACTTAGGGCAAATGCTCTATGAGCATATTCCATTCTTAGGTAACGTGATTCGCACGGTGAAACAGCGAGCAGTCGCATGAAAACGGTACTCATCACCGGTGCCACTTCCGGTATTGGTCAACAACTCGCAATAGATTATTTAAAAGATGGTTGGCAAGTGCTTGCTTGCGGGCGCAATACTGAAAAACTGGCTGCTTTAAAAGCGCAAAACCCCATTCATTGCCAGACTTTAAACTTTGATGTGACTAAGTGCGAGGCAGTATTAACGGCTGGTCAAAGCATCACTCAAGCCTTAGATTTAGTCATTCTTAATGCGGGCACTAGCCTCTATATCGATGATGCCAAACATTTCGACAGTGAGCGCTTTAGCCGCTTAATGCACACTAATTTACTTGGTATGGGCTATTGCTTGGAAGCGTTCACGCGGCATATTCCAGCGGGCGGACAACTTGCTTTGGTTGGTTCGAGTGCCTACTTATTCCCTTTCACTCGTGCTGAAGCCTATGGGGCGAGTAAAGCGGCGATTGCCTATTTAGCACAAAGCCTGAGCTTAGATTTAAAAAAGCATGGCATTACAGTGAGCCTGATCACTCCCGGTTTTGTACAGACACCCCTTACCGATCAAAACGACTTTCCCATGCCAATGCGGATTCCAGTCGAACAAGCCTCTGCCGATATTCGGCGTGGTTTGGCTAAGCGCAAAGCGTTAATTAGCACCCCAATAAGTTTTGTCTTTGCTTTACGTTTATTAAATCGCCTGCCATATAGCCTGCAACTATGGCTGGGGCAAAGGATGGTGCGTGCATGAAAATTGCCATTATCGGCTCGGGTATTTCTGGTTTGACTTGCGGCTATTTACTGAGCCGCGCGCATGAAGTGCAAGTCTTTGAAGCTAATCATTATATTGGCGGACACACGGCGACCATTGATGTGAATGTGCAGGGCAAAACTTGGGCGATTGATACCGGTTTCATCGTTTTTAATGATCGTACTTATCCTTATTTCCAGCGCTTTTTAAATGAATTAGGCGTGCCTTACCAACCCACTGAAATGAGCTTTAGCGTCACTAATACGCAAACAGGTTTGGTGTATAACGGCAATTCTTTAAATAGCCTCTTCGCTCAGCGCTCCAATCTGTGGAATCCACGCTTTTATGGCTTGTTGAAGCAAATTGTACGCTTTAATCAGCGCTGCAAAACCTTAGCCGCACAAGGTGTGCCAGCCGAAATCAATTTAGGCGATCTTCTTAAACAAGAAGGCTTTAGTGAGTTTTTCGCCAAACATTATATTTTACCGATGGGGGCTGCGATTTGGTCAGCGAGTTTGGGTGAAATCGAAGCTTTTCCACTGAAATTTTTTATTCAATTTTTCCATAATCATGGCCTCTTGAATATTCAAGATCGCCCACAGTGGTACACCATTACGGGTGGCTCAAAGCAATATATTCCTTATTTCACCCGCCACTTTACCGGACATATTCATCTCAATACCCCCATTAAGGCGATTCAGCGCCATGCGCAAGGGGTGCAAATCAGCACTGAGCATGGCACGCAAGACTTTGATGAAGTAATTTTGGCCTGCCATAGTGACCAAGCCTTGACACTGTTGAGTGATGCTAGTCAAGAAGAACAAAGTATTCTGGGCGCGATTCCTTACCGTGAGAATGAAGTGCTTTTGCATCATGATGAGCGTTTATTACCCTCGATCCCCTTGGCGCGCGCGAGTTGGAATTATCACTTAGGTCACTCAGTAACCCAGCCTGCTACCGTCACCTATAGCATGAATATTTTGCAGCGTTTGCCTGAAGAAGCACCGCAGTTTTGCGTGACTTTGAATAATACCCAAGCCATTGAGCCAAGCAAAATTTTAGGTGAATACCGCTATAGCCATCCGGTGTTTAGTCAGCGCATGGTACAAGCACAAAGCCGCCGCGCTGAAATTTGTGGCAAACGTCATACCCATTTTTGCGGGGCTTACTGGTATAACGGCTTCCACGAAGACGGCGTAAGAAGCGCAGTAGACGTATGCCGCCGTCTAGGAGTGCCAGTATGAACGCTTTAAACAGTTGCCTATATAGCGGTGTGGTAGGGCATTGTCGCTATCAGCCCACACTGCATCGCTTTAAATACTCAATCTTTTTGTTCGCCTTGGATTTGGATGAACTCAATAGCCTGCCCGATTTAGGCTGGTGGTTTAAGGTCAAACGCACCGCCTTAATGAGCTTTCGCCCTAGCGATTATTTAGATCGTGAACCCGAACTCACACGCCAAAGGGTTTGGCAAAAAGTGGCCAGCTTAGGCGGAGATAATTTAGACGGTCGTGTGGTGTTTGTGGGACAAGTACGCTGTTTGGGGTTTTACTTTAGCCCAGTGAATTTTTATTACTGCCACGCAGCCAATGGCGATTTAGCTTATTTGCTCGCCGAAGTCAGTAATACGCCGTGGAATGAGCGCCATTGCTATTTAATTGATGCGCGTAGCCAAGCCCCGATTCCTAAAGCGTTTCACGTCTCGCCCTTTATGAATCTACAAATGAATTATCACTGGCGGTTTAGTGCACTGGATGAAGTTTTGAGCCTGCAAATCACTAATCAAGCCGAAGAACGCTTATTTGATGCCTCCCTGCGTTTGGAGCGCAAGCCCCTCACGACCACTGAACTCAAAACGCAATGGCTACGCATTCCTGCCATGACGATTAAAACAGTGGTCAGTATTTACTGGCAGGCACTCAAACTGTATTGGAAAAAGGTACCTTATGTACCGCATCCCACGCCCTCGAAGGAGAGTAATGTATGAATACTTTAAGCACTGTCAAATTTAGTAAAAGCCTCAGCTTCAGTTCAGCGACTTTCGCCAAAGCCTTGTTTTTAAAATTACTCGCTAAACTCGACTACGGCTATTTAACCCTGCAAGACCCCGAAGCCTTTTACACCTTCGGCGACCCGCAACACAGCTTACAAGCACATATTACGGTACACGATTTGCAGGGCTACGCACGGGTCTTATGGGGGGGAGGTACAATTGCAGCAGGCGAAACTTATATCGAAGGCTTATGGGATACCCCTGATTTAACCAAAGTGATTCGCGTCTTGGTACGCAATCAACAACTGCTCGACCAGCTTGATCATGGTTTTTCATGGTTGAGTCAAATCGGGCATCGTGTCATGCACGCTTTACGTCCTAATTCTAAGGCTGGCTCCAAGAAGAATATCCTTGCACATTACGACCTTGGGAATGAGTTTTATAAACTGTTTCTCGATGAAACCATGCTCTATTCCAGCGCGGTATTCCCCCGTCCAACCAGCAGCTTACACGAAGCACAACTCAACAAATTACGTATCATTTGCGAACGTTTAGAATTAAAAAAAGGTGATCGCCTCTTGGAAATTGGCACTGGATGGGGTGCTTTAGCGGTCTATGCAGCGCAGCATTATCAAGCCCAAGTCACTACCACCACGATCTCCGATGCCCAATATGCTTATGTACAGCAACTGATTAAAGACCAAGGTTTAGAGCAGCAAATCACTCTATTGAAACAAGACTATCGCGAGTTAAGCGGTCAATATGACAAGCTCGTATCAATTGAAATGATTGAAGCAGTCGGCCACCACCACTTGCCGCAATTTTTTAAGCAATGCAATCGCCTGCTTAAGCCGCATGGACGCTTATTCCTGCAAGCGATTACCATTAGTGACCAACGCTATGAGCGCTATCGCAAACAAGCTGACTTCATCCAGCGCTATATTTTTCCCGGCGGCTTTTTGCCTTCGATTACCGTCATGAGCCAACATTTCACACAATTTACTGATATGAAAATCAGTGGTTTACAAGATATTGGCTTGGATTATGCCCTAACCCTAAAACACTGGTCACAAAGTTTACAGGCCGAGCAAGATAAACTCGCAGGCTTGGGGCTTGATCATCAATTTTATCGCTTGTGGCAGTTTTACCTACATTATTGCGCAGGCGGCTTTCAAGAGCGTTTGATTAGTACTGTCCATTTAACTGCAGATAAGCCGCTGTATCATGCTCAAACATCCGCTCACTATTAAGCTAACTGACCTAGCCATCTTTCAAGGGATTTGGTGGCTAGCCGCACTCTGGGGCAATAGTGCAATACTAGGCTTGCTTACGCTCTTAGGCTTACATTTGCTGCTGCTATCTGCACAGCTTAAGCGTGATTCATTAGCAATCTTAGTGCTCGCCCCTTTGGGTTGGGGTATTGATCTAAGCTTGCAGATACTTGGCTTTTGGAATTTGCATAGTGCCCTGCCCGCTTGGTTATTGGTGATTTGGGCTGGATTTATTTTAAGTTTATTTTATAGTTTGGCTTGGTTGCAACCACTGAAACCGCTTTATCAAGCTGCTATAGGTGGTGTTGCGGGCGCTTTGAGTTATTGGGCAGGAGCCAAGATGGGGGCTTTAAGTTTTAATTACTCCTTGCCAGTTTCGCTGATCACCCTAATAACAGGCTGGGCAGTGATCTTACCTTTGTTCTTACAACTTATAAAACGCTTTGAGCATCACTTTGGTTTGGCTCCATTCACTACCCACTAACAAATCCGGGGCAATTGCTCTCCTACGAGCATATCCAAGAGTCGCTCTCCCCCAAAACCAGTATTTAAGAGCACACGCGCTTTGGGCGTAGCTTTCACTTCGCCGATAATCGCACTGGCTAAGCCTGCTGGATGTGCCCGCATCGTTGCCAGCAACAAATCAGCATACTCAGGCGGCACGACCGCTACGAGTTTGCCTTCATTCGCCAGATATAAAGGATCTAATCCCAAAATTTCACACATCCCACGCACTTCATCACGGACTGGAATAACAGAGTTCTGCAATTTAATCCCGACTTGCGAACTTTGGGCGAATTCATTAAGGACGGTGGCTACCCCACCACGGGTCGCATCGCGTAAACAATGAATCTGGGGACAAACTTTGAGCATAGTTTGCACCAGATCATGGAGCGGTTGGCAGTCACTTAAAATCGAACTTTCTAGGACTAATTCACCACGCGCATCCACAATCGCCGCACCATGATCGCCAATAAAACCATTAATAATAATTTTGTCACCAACTTGAGCTTGAGTGGCGGCAATTTGAATCTGCGCAGGAATCACACCTACTCCAGCAGTATTGATAAAGCACTTATCCACTGCACCTTTATGCACGACTTTAGTATCACCCGTGACGATTTTCACGCCGGCTGCATCGGCAGTGGCTTTCATCGAGGTAACAATTTCAATCAGCTCATCAATGGCAAAGCCTTCCTCCAAAATCATCCCGCAACTAAGATACAGAGGTCTTGCCCCACTCATGGCTAAGTCATTAACCGTACCTGTTACTGCTAATTTGCCAATATCCCCACCCGGGAAAAATAGCGGATCGACTACATAACTATCGGTAGTGAATGCTAAGCGATTGCCTTGCGCAGTTAACTCAGCTAAATCAAAACGTGCTTGATCTTCTAGACCAGCTAATTCGGGACTAGCAAAACCTTTTACAAATACTTCATCAATCAATTCACGCATGGCTTTGCCGCCTGCACCATGTGCGAGAGTAATAGTTTTTCCGGCAAGTTTGCTTATATGACTCATGCTGCATCCCGCCCATAACCATGATTATAATAGGCTGCACAGGCGCCTTCCGATGACACCATCAGCGCTCCCATAGGCGTTTCGGGTGTGCAGCACTTACCAAAGATTTGGCATTCCCACGGCTTGATTAACCCCTTAATCACTGCACCGCACTGGCAATCTTGCGGATCGGTCATAGTGAGATTTTTAACTTTGAATTTCTGCTCAGCATCAAATAACGCATATTCAGGGCGCATCCCCACTCCAGCATGATCAATCGAACCTAAACCACGCAACTCAAAGAAATCACGGGTTTCAAACACTCGGTGGATAGCCTGCAAGGCAGTGATATTACCTTGAGCTTGAACCACCCGCGCATATTGATTTTCCACCTCACAGCGGTTTTGAGCCAACTGTTGTAAGAGCATCCATAGTGCCTGCAAAATATCCAATGGCTCGAAACCGGTAATCACCAATGGCTTTTGATAATCGCGGGTAATAAATTGGAAAGGTTCTAAACCAATCACCATCGCCACGTGTCCGGGAGCTAGAAAACCATCCAGCATTAGATCAGGTTCGTCGAGCACCGCTTTAATAGTCGGTGCGGTAGTAATGTGATTGCAAAAGAGCGAGAAGTTTTTGATACCTTCACGCTCTGCTTGCAGTACAGTCAAAGCTGTACTTGGCATCGTGGTTTCAAAGCCTAAGGCAAAAAATACCACTTCCCGTTCCGGGTGCTTTTTTGCTAAAGCCAGCGCATCCATCGGCGAATAAACCATGCGAACATCTGCCCCTTCAGCACGCGCTTGTAATAAGCTTTTTTGCGAACCGGGCACGCGCATCGCATCACCAAAGGTGGTAAAAATCACCTGCGAATTCTCAGCAATTGCCACACAATCATCTACCCGCCCCATCGGCAACACGCACACGGGACAACCCGGCCCATGTACCATCTCAATACAATCGGGCAGCATTTGCTCAATCCCATAACGAAAAATGGTATGAGTATGTCCGCCGCAAAACTCCATAATCTGCCATGGACGCTGCAAGCTGGGTTCTAAGGTCTGAGCAATATGGTGTATAGCTTGGCGTAAAATTAGCGCTTTTTCGCTATCCCGAAACTCATCGACAAACTTCATGCGCTGGCTCCTAATACTTGTATAGAATCAAGTTCAGCCTGTAATTCACCCAACTCAGCCAAAATCTGTAAAGTACGCTGTGCCTCGTCCTCATCAATCCGACTTAGGGCAAAACCCACATGCACTAATACCCATGCGCCCACCAAATCTTGTAACTCCATGCCTTCTTCAGCAATACAAGCAATATTCACCTCGCGCAATACTCCACCGATATTGACCTTAGCCAAGTAACAAGTGGCATTAGTAATCGTACTGATCTGCCCCGGAATTCCTAAACACATACTTACTTGACTCCTAATAATTGCGCGGCAACAATTGCGGCTTGTCCCAAGGCTAAACCACCATCATTGGCTGGTACTTGGCGTTGCATTAATACGGTAAATTGACCCTTTAAGCCAGCGTGGACAGCTTCTAAGAGGACACGGTTTTGAAACACGCCACCAGATAAAACAATGGTAGTCAATTGATGCTGCTTGGCTAGTTGTGAAGCAATCTCTACCAAGCTGTGTGCTAAGCCTTTATGAAAGCGCGCAGCTATCCAAGCTTGACTCTGCCCTGCTGCTAAATCAGCTAATAAGGCTTGCCACATTGGGCTAGGGTCAAGCTGATAAGCATTGAAAGCGAATGGATAACCTGCTAGCTCAGTCAACAAACCACGATCCACACAAGCCTCTAGCTCAATAGCAGCTTGCCCTTCATAGCTCACGCTCTCACAACAAATACCCAATAGTGCTGCTACTGCATCAAATAACCTTCCAATGGAACTGGTTAGTGGACAATTTAAACCTCGCTCTGCTATTGCCTTCAAACTAGCGAGTGGCTTAGTTTGCAAATAGCGAATAGCTGCTAATTGAGCATAATCTCGCGCTAGTTGCTGCCAACGACCTGTCGCCTCTAGATGAGCAATCGCTAAGCGCCAAGGCTGAAGAATCGCTTGTTGTCCACCGTATAAATGCACCGGCTTGAGAAAAGCTAAACGCTCAAATTTCTGATAATTAGCTTTTAAAAACTCGCCACCCCAAAGGGTGTGATCACTCCCATAACCTGTACCATCCAACACGATGCCCAGTACCTCACCGGTTGCTAAGGGATAAGCATTGTCTGCTAGACAGGCTGCTAGATGCGCATGATGATGTTGAACTTCAATGATTGGCAAATTACGCTCAGCCGCCCATTCTCGACCCCATTGGCTTATGTGATAATTCGGATGCCTATCCAAAGCAACTGCAGCTGGCTGATACTGATACACAGCTTGATACAGAGCCAAATGCTGCTGCACATCCTTTAAGGTTTGGTAATTCGCTAAATCACCATTATGTTGGGACAGGATGGCTTGCCCTTGTTCTAGCAAGCAAAAAGTATTTTTTAACTCGCCCCCAAACGCCAAAACTTTAGGTGCTTGCTCAAAGCCTTTTGGTAAATTTATTGGCTTAGGTGCAAAACCGCGCCCCCGCCGCAAAACACGCATTTCCCCTGCCATAAAACGCAACACTGAATCATCCACTCGGTTGGCAATATCACGATTATGCAGCAGTTGTGTATCGGCAATTTCGCCCAATTGTGCAAGACTTTGCTCATTGCTAATACACTGTGGCTCGCCTGAAATATTGCCTGAGGTGAGCACCACAGGCTGCTCTAAACAATCCATTAGTAAATGATGTAAGGGTGTGTAAGGCAACATGAAACCAAGCAGATGTTGATTAGGCGCAAGCGCATCACTTAAGGAACATTCAGGTTTGCGCTCTAGCAATACAATCGGTGCTACAGCGGACTCTAAGGCAGCTTTTTCCTCAGCGTTGACTAAACAGCATTGCTCAATTTGTGCTAAGTTTTTTGCCATTAAAGCTAAGGGTTTGGCAGGGCGATGTTTACGCTTACGTAATTTTAATAAGGCATCAACATTACTAGCATCGACCGCTAAATGCATGCCACCAAGACCTTTGATAACGACTATCTGCCCTTGCATAATCTGCTCAGCACAAGCTTGAATCGCAGCATAGCCTTGAATTTTTTCTGTGACAGTCTCGAGCCAAACTTGTGGACCACAAACGGCACAAGCATTAGCTTGAGCATGAAAACGCCGATCCGCTGGATGGTGATATTCTGCTGCACAGGCTTCACATAAAGCAAAGGTCTGCATAGTAGTTTGAGCACGGTCATAGGGAATGCCCGTAACGATACTTAGACGTGGCCCACAATGTGTGCAATTAGTAAAGGGATACTGATAGCGACGTGACTGAGGGTCAAAACTCTCGTGTATACACTCCTTACAAGTTGCGGCATCGGGTGCTATATGCGTGTGAGCGTTTGAATAATGACTTGCGAGAATTTGAAAATCAGTCTGAGTTTGTAATGCAATAACCTCACGCTCAATACTCGTAATTTGTGCCAAAGCTGGTGCTTCGGTTTGCAGACGAGTCACAAACTGTTCTAAATTCGCCAAGGAACTTTGCGCCTCAATCAGTACGCCTTCGCCATCGTTACGTACCGAACCGAGCACGTTCAATTCATGCGCAATACGCCATACGTTAGGTCTAAACCCCACACCCTGCACAATGCCACGAATCCGAATGCGTTCTGCTTTCATCAATGCACCGTGCAAACCATACAAGGGTCAAACGAACGCACAATATGCTGCACTTTAACTGCACCTGTATCCTCAACCGGAGTTCCAACTAAAGCTTGCTCTAGAGCACCCGCCTGACCTAGTTCATCCCGTGGGGAAAAATTCCAAGTTGTAGGCGCAATGATTTGATAATGAGCAATTTTGCCAGCTTGAAGGGTGAGCCAATGCCCTAAACTGCCACGTGCCGCTTCGACCATACCTATTCCCTGTGCTTCATCCGGCATCGAAGCATGTGCACAAAATGGCTCCCCGATTTTGATGGCTTGACACCATTGCTCCATCACGGGCACTACACGGGCTAACTCTAAGAGACGTGCAATTACCCGTGTCGCTACATTGCCACCAGAAGCTTGCACTAAGTTTGTTATCAACGGCTGCTGAGCCACGAGCTGCCGCGCAATTGCACCGGTTTCCACCACTTTCCCATTTAAGCGTGGCGCTTTACACCAACTATATGCACCCTGCTTTTCCCAATGTGGCTGAGTTTCGCCTTGAAATGGAGCTGCCACACGTTGCTCTGCTTGCATCCAGCTATGGCTAATATCCTCAGTGATTTGCTCCACATTTAAGGCATGAATCTGCCCCTGCTCCCACACCCCTTGCGGGAAATATTGCCCATACGCGCCATAACTTAAAAAACGATCCGTCGCACGCCCTAAACTGCTTAGAGTTAAACTGTCTGCTAATTGCAAAAATCGCCCAAAATCGCTGTTGCTATGTGCGGCTTGCCAAGCGTTTAACTCATCGGTAGTGCTTAATTGTGTAACCGCCTCCAATTGATCAGCAAACACCACCCGCTCTAAAAACGCACGAAATTGCCGAATCAATAATAGCAATTGCAGCTTTTCCTGTGCTTCTAAAGCACGAGTGCTACCCCCTGCTTGAATACTCAAACTATGCGGCCATTTGCCTGCCAAAATACCCGTAATATGCAACCACTCAGCCCGCGCTTTTAAAACCTCGCCGTGTGCGCTGCCGATTTGTGCTTTAAAACGTTGCGCTGTGTCAGCAAACCAAGGCTGATCTCGATACAGCTCACGGGCAAAATCGGGCATGAAAAATAGATAAAAGTGCGTCAGATGGTCAGCCAGATTCTCGCAAGCCAAGATTAAATTCGTAACCAACTGTCCATTGGGTGTTGGAAGTAAACCTTGCGCTTGAGCGAGTGCTTGGGCGGCAGCCACCGATTGCGCAACCGAACAAATTCCACAAATGCGTGGTGTATAGATCAAAGCATCACTCGGAAACTTCCCTACCAAAATGCGCTCGAAACCACGAAATAAAGAAGAGTTAACCCAAGCTTGGGTAATCACTCCAGCTTGTGCCTCGAATTGTACTTCGAGGTCGCCTTCAACACGATTAAAAGGCCCGAGTATGCGGCGGGTCATTTCCGCCCTCGATATTTACTGGTTGGGGCAATTGCAATTTGCTCAGCGACTGCATTAGTGCGCACTCGCTCAGGAGTAGCTGCCTTAGATAATGAGGCGAGCGCTACGAACCAAGCTTTAGGCATATCAGCGGGCAAACCAATCGGGATTCCGGCGATTTTCGGTGTTACTCCAAAAGCATGCTTGATTTGCTCAAATGTAGGTGCAGTGCAATTAATACAAGGATAGCCACCACGCAAACATGAACCACTACCATTCCACAGGCGAGTATTACAATCAGCACGTGCTTGCGTCCCCAAACAACCACAATGCTCCATCATACAACCTAAATCAGCAGGTTTCTCCGAACTGGCCTTATATTCATAAAACTCGTTACGTGGGCAACCATGATGTACTAAGTGATTAGTGTAGGAGCGTGGGCGATGGAACTCATCCAAATCCTCTAAGCGCAAGGCATTCATACTGATTTGCACTAAGGTATTCGTCACCCAAGCGGGATGGGTAGGGCAACCGGCAATATTAATTACCGGAAAGCCAGATCTGGAGCGCCAGTTTGCCGCTAAGACACTACCCAAATGCATCCCGTCATATTGCAGACCCGTCGCCTCAGCAATATTCTCGCCTGCTGCCGTAATGCCACCAAACCCTGCACACGAACCGACCGTCACCACATACTGTGCTTTCATACTCAAGAGTTTGAGCCAGTGCAACATGCTCTGTTGTGTACCCGCGAGTTGATGAAACGCGCCACTGCCATTTGGTCCACAAATGACCGAACCTTCTAGGCACAGAATATCCAGTGGAATTTCATCCGCCAGCACGGCTTGCAATAGGTCTAAAAACTCCTGATGCGAGGCTTCACTTAATGACGGATGCCACAGTAAATTCAGGTCAGCGAGCTTAAATAATTCATATAAGTTAGGCGCTTCGGCATTGAGCAGCGACATTGAGCAACCACCACAACCACCCGACTGCAGCCACAGTATGTTCATAGCGCTCCCCCCCGTTTTAGTGGCAAGCTCAAGCGAAAAATCGCGCCATTTTCGCCCTGCTGATAATAATTACGCGCACTCAAAGCTCCACCACAATGCTCCGTCGCCAAACCATAGCTAATATATAAGCCTAAACCCGTACCCTTGCCGACGGCTTTAGTAGTATAAAACGGATCAAATAACTTAGGTAAATCGGCCTCTTTAATCCCCAAACCATTATCTTGAATATCCACATGTACCCACTCATTTTCAGTGAGCAGTTGCAGGGTCAATTTTGGTTTAGTTTGGTTTTCCATCGCATCCAAGGCATTTTGAATCAGGTTGACCAAAATTTGATTGACATAGCCTTCATAATTATAAAGCGCACATTGAGCAGGAAAGGTTTGAGTGAGTTCAGGTTCAATAGGACTAGAGCGTACCAGCCAGTGAACAGTACGTTGACAGAGGGCTACTAGATCAAAACGCTCCGGTTTTTGGCTGGCGGGCGTGGAAAACTGGCGCAAGTTTTTCACGATTTCGCTGACCCGTTCTGCCCCCTCCATCGAGCCTTCTAATAGCGGGCGAATATCCTCCATAATCCGGTCAATACGTAATTGCTTACGTAAAGCTTCGCGCTTATCTATTGGTAAATTGCTATGTACACCCTCTAAATACTGCCGAAACCGTTGCTCATAGCTCAACAGCGCGTGCATATTGGCAAACACAAAACTAATCGGATTATTCAACTCATGCGCTACACCTGCCACCAGACGCCCAAGGGAGGCCATTTTTTCGGATTGAATCAATTGGCGTTGGGTGTCTTTTAAATCTTGATGGGCTTGGGTGAGATTAGCATAAGCGTGCTCTAGCTCAGTATTTTTTTCTTCTAATTCAATTTGATAGTGCACTAAATTGGTGTAAATATCATCCATGCGTTGAATGACTTCCACCCAAGCATTTTCCTCAAACTGGCTAGGTAAACCTTGATCTAGACCAACTTGTTTGAGGAGGGTATTGGTCATGCCGAACCTGCCGAATCCAAACGCTCAAGCTCATAACGCTCGAGTTTGCTACGTAAACCGACCCTTGATAAACCTAATTCTTCGGCAGCACGGCTTTTATTCCAGCGATGGCGAATCAAAACCTCTTTTAAAATCCGCGCTTCCAATTGCTCGACACGATCTTTGAGCGTGCCTTGTAAATCATCCGTCAAAAGGCGCATTTCTTGGCGATACTCTTCAGGCGTAGCACGCAGCACATGTGCAGACACCAAATTCGCCTCTAGATAATCACCACGACATAAAACCAGCATACGCTTTACTTCATTTTGCAATTCACGCACATTGCCCGGCCAATCATAGGCTTGCAGGCAGGCCAGTGCTTCATTGCTAAAACCTTTTACATGCTTACCCATTTGCTGCATGGCTTCTTGCAAGAGCGCATTGGCTAAATACGGCACATCTTGTAAACGCTGGCGTAAGGGCGGCAAATGAATCGAAAATGTCGCAAGCCGATAATACAAATCTTGGCGGAAACGACCTTGGCGCACCTCTTCAGTCAAATCCTTATTAGTAGCGGCAATCACCCGCACATTAATACTGCGCGTGGTATTAGTACCAAGGGGACGAATCTCACCTTCTTGCAACACCCGCAAGAGTTTTACCTGAAAGGCGGGGGAAATATCGCCAATTTCATCTAAAAAAATTGTGCCTTTATCCGCCAATTCAAATAAGCCCACCCGATCGGCAATCGCGCCGGTAAATGCGCCACGCTTGTGCCCGAATAATTCACTCTCTAGTAACTCATCCGGTAAAGCACCACAGTTTTGGGCAATAAACACTGCATTCTGTCGTAGGCTATTATAATGCAACGCACGCGCAAGTAGCTCTTTGCCTGTACCTGACTCACCTGTGAGCACCACATTCACATCATAAGGCGCGACTTGGAAAATCTCTTGGCAGACTGCATTCATACAGCTATCTGGACTACGGACTACCCCCATATCCCAAGCATAACGCTCTTGCAGGGCAGTGCGTTTGCTTTGAAGGGCAGCGCTTAAGGTACTGGGTTTGAGTTTTAACTCTAGGCTCAAGCGCTCGTTTTGCCTTTGTAAATCAAACAATTCCACCGCATTGCGCAGCTTTAAGCGTAATTCATCAGGATGCCAAGGCTTACTAATATATTGATAAATACCCGCCTCATTAATCGCGCTAATAATGTCGTCTGAATCGGTGTAACCGGAAATAATCATCCGTACCACCTCCGGCCACTGTTCGCGCACCTGACTCAAAAGCGCCACACCCGACACATCAGGCATCCGCTGATCGCAGACCATTACCTTAACCCACTCACGTTCCAAAATTGCCAAAGCGGCCTCGGCAGTATGAGCGGTGTATACATCAAACTCATCATCCAATAAGCGCACAATCGCTTCTAGCGCACGCTTTTCATCATCCACGATTAAGATCGTTGGGCGTTCGCTCATGCTCTAAGCTCGGTTTTAGCTTGCACAGTGGGATGTCCAAGCAGACGTATCTGCTGATTCATGCGCAGCCATTGATACCATTGCTGCATGCCCTCACCTGTGGTGGCTGAGACTTGTAAGACTTGAATAGACGGGTTCACACGGCGTGCATATTCAATACATTTTTCCACATCAAATTGCAGATAAGGCAACAGATCAATCTTATTTAAAAGCAGCAAGTTAGCAGCATGAAACATATCTGGATACTTAATCGGTTTATCTTCGCCCTCTGTGACCGACAAAATCACTACTTTATGCGCCTCACCTAAATCAAACGCCGCTGGGCAAACCAAATTCCCAACATTTTCAATAAATAAAATACTTGCAGCTTGAGGGTTTAAACTTTCCAACGCATGCCCAACCATATGCGCGTCTAAATGACAGCCCTTGCCAGTATTAATTTGAAGCGCGGGGCAACCCGTCGCACGAATCCGATCCGCATCCTGTGCAGTTTCCTGATCACCTTCAATGACTGACAAATTTATTTCATCTTTTAAATCAGTCAGGGTACGTACCAATAAACTGGTTTTACCCGATCCCGGACTCGACACCAAATTCAAAGCAAAAATGCCCTGCTCTGCGAACCAGCGTCGATTCTGCTGCGCGTAACTATTATTTTTGCCCAGAATATCTTGTTCAATCTGCACCATGCGCGTTTGGCTTAAACCGGGTACATGTGCGCGTGCAGGGCCTAGCCCATAATGGTGATTACCCACTACGGGTTTGAACATAGTTTGCGGTTCAGGTGAGTGAGCATGACTATGATCATGGTCATGATGGTGGTGATCATGCGTATGACTATGATCGTGGTGGTGCTCATGACTAGGTTCTTTACTTTCTACCCGTGTTTCGCCTGTACTACAACCACATACGGTACACATTACTCCACCTCCAATTCTTTTATACGCATTTCATCACCCGAGCTGACTTGCAATTGATAACCGCCACAAATAGGACAAGCGTCATAACGCTGGCGAATTTCCACAATCTGCCCACAGGACAAACACCACGCTTGCGCGGGTAAATTAATAATCACTAATTGAGCATTTTCGGCTAACGAGCCACGTCGAACTACATCAAAGGCAAACTCCAAAGCCGAAACCTCCACACCTGCCAAAGCACCTATTTCCAACCAAATGGTTTTGACACGGTTAAAACCTTGCTTAGCACTTTCGGTTTCTAAGATTTGCAATACACCTTCCGCCAGCGACATTTCATGCATGGCTCAGCTCCAAATCATACGCCACGCAGGGATCAAGTGCTGCAATCCATAAGCAGGCTTGGCTTTCTAAGTCAGAATTTGCAGCAGTCTGCATCAGTCCTTGTAAACCTTGGGAAGCGACACCCTGTGGTGCGAAGGTCAAATCGGTTGGGGTGATAATCTGATAACTTTTAACCAAACCCTGTGCATCCAATAGTACCTGATGCCGCAAATTCCCACGGGCTGCTGCAACTTGCTGATGAGCAAGATTCATAATCGGCGGCTGTACCAACTCCACTAAGCGCGCTAAATAACGCGTGAATACTCCATTGCCGTAGTGTGCTACTGCAGCTTGAATGATCGGTTGCTGAGCTTGGCGTTTTAGTACCGAAACTTCTGCTGCCAATGGAAAATCATTTGCCCCCAAACTGGCTAATTGCTGTTGTTGTAGCTGAGCTAAAGTTTGGGCGGCTATCGTTGCTTGTGCAGCTATCCACAGTTGTAAAGCTTTTAAGGTAGTAAGCCGTTTCCACTCCTCGAGGGGCATAGCAAAAATATGCGTCTCTAAAAACGTTCCCCACGCATCCTTTATCGCGGTGTCAGTCGTAGTTAATTCGCTAGTTAGAGTAAACGCCCGTGCACCTTGAAACCACGCTTGGCGAGCTTGCGGGACAATACGCATAGCTTGTTGGATTAAACTGGAGTTTGGTTGTTTACCTAGCCAATTACTCCAATCCATTAAAATGCGTAGCACATGTTCACGCTGGGTTTCGAGTTGCACTAATTGCGCTTGTGTCTGAAGCAATTTTGGCTGGTTTGATAGCTTTAATGCCTTTTGCACTGCCAATAAAGCGGCAAAACTCTGAGCCTGACCGCAAATGCTAAACAGCAATGGAATGCGTTCTAAAGCTTGCTCAACGGTCTTTCCCACTAAAAGCTTTTGAATTGCAGCTATTGGGCGTTGAATATGTATACTGACGCTTGGCGTAGCGGGATTTAAACTAATCTGAAGGCGTCCTTCTAAACCCGCTTGCATCTTAGCCTCGCAAAAAACGCCCTTGTAAAAGCGCACGTCGGGTTAATGGTTCGGAATTGATAGCTTTGGGTGTTTCGGTTTTAACGAGTTCGGGGGTAGTTTCTTGTTTCAATAGATGCAATAAGGCAATTTCAGCAGTGGCTTCGGCAGCCGCTTGATTTTCAAACTCCAAAACGGGCGAGAACAGAGAGCAGCTTAGATAAAAGCCTAGTTCGATTTCATGCCCAACAATGAACTCATACTCACCTGACGGCAAAGCAATTAGCTGTTTACTACCGACCTGCCAATCTTGTACTTCAGGCAAGAGCATCATACTCATGAACCATGGAGTGAGTAAAATGCCTAAGCGATAGTCCTGCCAGCGTTTAAAGCCGATAGCTTTCACTTGCAAATGTGGATTTAAAATCGGTACGCCCTGCATACGCTCGCGCTCAATCTCTTGGAAAGTCTGCTCCAAGCGTTCAATGCAAGCATCAGCAGGATAGGTTTCACGCATGATTCACAACCATGAATTGCGCTTTGGAAGCATCGCATTCGGGGCAGCGCCAATGCTCAGGCAATTGGGCAAACGGGGTTCCCGCAGGGATTTGCCAATAGTCGCAACCTTCTTTGGGGTCGTAAACGCGCCAGCAGATTTTACACTCCATTTTATCACTATCTTTAATGCGCGAATTGTCACCACCGTAAGAACTTTCAAATGGACTGTGACTTTGGCTCATTGATAGACCTCCAAAATCTCCGCCAAGCGCTCGGCACTATCCGCCAAATCTTCGCGCGCAGCACAGGCTACTTCGGGCACATCGACAATCTCAATCGAGTTTAAAATGAGCGCATCTTCCGAATTGTAATACTTCACCCACCACACATTCGAGATGCATGTACTACCTATCCGGCAATTACCATAACCACGCGATAAAATGGTCACTGCCCCTACTCCCAACCGCTCACCTAAAAAGGCTAAATCTTCCGGTGAGAGTGGCAGCAAACTTAAATTAATCACATGTGGCAAACTACCAATTTGCCAAGATATGCTTTTCTCAGCAATTTCGGTAAGTAAGGCAGGCGCATTTAATACACCAGACGGCAAATTGTTCAGCTTAGTATTCAAGGTTTGCACCTTGGCAAATGCGTGCTCACGCACAATCCTAGGAATATCTGCTATTTCAATACAGTCAGCGATTAATTGTTTCTGTGTATTAAACGTCTGTACCCGCCACACGCCGGTTAACACCGACTCTTGAATCTGCACAGTTGGCACACCACTATAAACAATACTCACCTCACCTTCATTCATGACCTGATTAACCAAATCGAGGTTAGCCGCATCTAAAGACAATAAATCATATTTTAAAGCTGGTGAACGCGCTTGATACTGCTCAAGGCCTCGTTGCATTCGTGCCAGCAGGGTTTTAGCTGCGATGAGATTTTCCACCTCTTCTGGCTCGGGCAGAATCGGATTGTGGTAAGTGGGCATTGCACCCGGTGCACCAATAAAACTGAAGGTCTCGTCGCCTTCTTCGGCAGGTTGTGAACCGACACCTACAATCGGAATGCCAATTGGTTTGCCGTAATATTTCTCAGTCATACTAGCTTCCTTAATGGCTGACCACTGCAATCCCTATCGCCGGCGGACGCGAGGGTTCAGAGGCTAAAATGGTTTTAATGTCAGAGAGATACATCGCCCAATCTTGAATGCCGGTAATCGTGCCTAAGTAATTTTGCCCACGCAAAAATACCAAGGCAGGCCAAGCTTGAAAGCCGTATAAACTTTGCAGTTTTTTCTCGTCAGTTCGTGCCACAATCGCGGGTGTAAATTGATTTGGAAAAGCTTTAACGAGTTCCGGCAAGACGACTGCTACATCATTTGATTCATGAAAACGTTTGGGGTCTTCAGTAAAAAATAGCACCGTGCAAGCATGCGTTTTGAGAAACTCAGTTAAATTACTCGCATCTACTAGTGGATACTCAAACTCAGTTTGCAAGCGCTCAATTAGCAGCGATGACATAGACTTTATCCTTTATTCGGCAATTGCGCGCGTAAATGCTCTGGTAACGGCGGCTCGCGCCCAATTAAATCGGCAAATAGTGCATCGACTTGGGCTTGGGGATCGTGGCTTTGGTGGATAACTTGCAAAGCGGCTAAGGCTTGGCGCATTTGTTCGGCATATTCAGGATCAAGCACTTCACGCGCTGCGCCTAAAAAGTTGAGTATCCACGTACCTTGTGTTTGTTCGCCTACTAAAATCATATCAATGAGTTCAGTTTGCCCGTCTGCCTCACATAAAGCATGCGTACCACACATTTCCACTACTTGCATAGGAAGACCCATACACATTAGTTTGGCCTCCTACTATCGACATTTACACTCAAAGGTTTATCAATCAACGAGGGTTTTGGGTCAAACTGCATACTCGGATCGGCTAAGACACGCTCATCACCCAGCCGATAGGCGAGTTCTGCAGAAGGCCGCCCCGCTTCATATTGCGCTAAAGCAATTTGCGCTGGAGTTAAGCGCTCATTTTCAGGTAAAGCATGGGTACGTTTAGTCGCATGCACACCCAAACCATCCAGATAAGTTAAGGCAATTTCGATAGCCGGCTGAATTTGTGCTTTGACCGCAGGACGCAAACTACCCCCATAATCTTCCAGCTCCACGGGTTGCACACCAATTAGCAAGATTTTTTCAGGATAAGCATCCAGCAATTGCGCCATCGCCAACACTTCTTGGAAGCCCGTCTGATGCAAACTCATCTTCTTCGCTCCCATAAAGTGGGGTACATCAGCATCGTGAATTTGCTTTAAAGTCCCCCCCTCTAAACCGTAATCAATCGCATCAAACACAATTAAAATATCCGCCGCTTGCACATGCTGGACAAGATAAATACCTTGGGTACCGCCATCCATGAGGGTGACATTAGCAGGGAAAGTGTAATATTGGTGGAGGGTTTCAATGCAGCGCACCCCAAAACCTTCGTCAGCCCAAAGCACATTACCAATGCCAAGTACTACAACCTGTTGGGTGGCCACTCGCTCTCTCCTATAGTAGTGATTGGAATATCCTATTACAATTTTTAAAAAATTTGCAAGGTTAATTTCCATCTAATCACTGATCATACATCTTAAACTTAAGAAGGAGATGAACCTTCTTAATCATTGTCTAGCTTTAATCGACTTATAATTGGCTTGAGAAATTGCAACTTAAGTCCCTAGCTGGAACGATACATCCATACATGGCATAGGCTTTGCATAACGCCCTCATAGCCAGACCAAAATCGGAGTGAGGAGTAGTGTATGCTAGAGACCTTCTATGATGTCATGCGCCGCCAAGGTATCTCGCGGCGAAGTTTCCTAAAATATTGCAGTTTGACTGCCGCCGCTTTGGGTCTAGGCCCTGAGTTCGCGGGAAAAATCGCCCACGCCATGGAAACTAAACCGCGCATTCCCATTTTGTGGTTGCATGGCCTCGAATGTACCTGCTGCTCAGAATCGTTTATTCGCTCTGCCCATCCGCTAGCTAAAGACGTGATTTTGTCGATGGTATCCCTCGATTATGACGACACGATTATGGCGGCAGCGGGGCAACAAGCCGAAGCCATCATTGAAGAAACTATTCAAAAATATGATGGTAATTTCATCCTTGCGGTCGAAGGTAACCCGCCCTTAAATCAAGACGGTATGTCCTGCATTATTGGTGGCAAACCGTTTATTGATCAGCTCACCCATGTCGCTAAGCATTGCAAAGCAATCATTTCGTGGGGATCGTGTGCGTCCTATGGTTGTGTACAAGCGGCTGCACCCAATCCCACTAAAGCCACACCAGTACATAAAGTCATTCACGACAAGCCCATTATTAAAGTCCCCGGTTGCCCACCGATTGCAGAAGTGATGACAGCAGTGGTGACTTATATTCTGACCTTCGAAAAATTTCCTGAACTTGACCGCCAAGGTCGCCCAAAAATGTTTTATAGCCAACGTATTCACGATAAATGCTATCGCCGCCCACATTTTGATGCAGGGCAGTTCGTAGAAAGCTTTGATGATGAAGGCGCACGCAAAGGTTATTGCTTATACAAAGTAGGTTGTAAAGGCCCTACGACTTACAATGCTTGCTCCACGATCCGCTGGAATGAAGGTACCTCTTTCCCGATCCAAGCGGGACACGGTTGCATTGGCTGCTCCGAAGATGGCTTTTGGGACAAAGGCTCTTGGTATGCGCGCTTAACTGATCTAAAACCCTTTGGTGTAGAGGCTAATGCTGACACCCTTGGCCTTGCTGCCGCAACTACCGTGGGTGTAGCAATTGCGGCACATGCTGCTGTCTCGGCGGTGAGCCGTGCTAAAGCTAATAAATCCAATCAACCCGTGACTGCTAAGGAACAAGGAGAATAACAGTGGGTCTTATTACTACACCAAATGGCTATACCTTAGACAACTCCGGTCAGCGGGTGGTGATTGATCCGGTTACACGTATTGAAGGTCATATGCGTTGTGAAGTGAATATTGACTCCAGCAATATTATTCGTAATGCGGTATCGACGGGTACGATGTGGCGCGGCTTGGAAGTCATTTTAAAAGGTCGTGATCCTCGCGATGCATGGGCGTTCGTGGAGCGGATTTGTGGGGTTTGTACCGGTTGCCATGCCTTAACCTCCGTGCGTGCAGTTGAGGATGCTCTAGGGATTAAGATTCCGCTCAATGCGCATCTGATTCGCGAAATGATGGCGAAAACGCTGCAAGTACATGATCATGTCGTGCACTTCTATCACTTGCACGCCTTGGATTGGGTGAATCCGGTCAATGCATTAAAGGCTGACCCGAAAGCCACCTCAACCCTACAGCAAACCGTTTCACCTGCGCATCCTTTGTCTAGCCCCGGCTATTTCCGTGATGTGCAAACTCGGATTAAGCGCTTTATTGAATCCGGCCAATTAGGTCCCTTCAAAAATGGTTATTGGGATAATCCCGCGTATAAATTGCCACCTGAAGCTGATTTAATGGCGGTCGCACATTATCTAGAAGCACTGGATTTACAAAAAGATTTCGTCAAGGTACATACTGTCTTCGGGGGCAAAAACCCACATCCCAATTACTTAGTCGGCGGCGTGCCCTGCGCGATTAACATGGATCAGAATTATTCTGCGGGCGCACCCTTGAATATGGAGCGCTTGAACTTCGTGCGCGCACGGATTGAAGAGATGATTGCCTTCAATAAAAATGTGTATGTACCGGATGTGATTGCGATTGCCAGTTTCTATAAAAACCAACTCTGGGGCGGTGGACATGGTGCTGTGAATGTGATGGATTATGGTGATTACGCTAAAGTCCCCTATGACAAATCCACTGATCAATTACCCGGAGGGGTGATTCTGAATGGGAATTGGAATGAAGTTTTTCCAGTTGACCCACGCAATCCTGAGGAAGTGCAAGAATTCGTCACTCATTCTTGGTATAGCTATCCTGACGAAAATAAAGGTTTACATCCTTGGGATGGGATTACTGAACCGAATTATGTGTTAGGTGCAAATGCCAAAGGCACTAAAACCAATATTCAAGAATTGGATGAAAGCGCCAAATACTCATGGATTAAAGCACCACGCTGGAAAGGCCATGCAGTAGAGGTCGGTCCTTTATCGCGCTACACCATTGCTTACGCCAAAGGCGTGGGTTATGTACAAGAGCAAGTCGCACGTAGTCTAGCTAGCTTCAATCAACTCGCAGGTACTAGCCTTGATCCTAAAGCTGCCTTGCACAGCACTATCGGCCGCACTTTAGCACGGGCACTCGAATCTGAATATTGTGGGGATATGATGCTCGAAGATTGGCATCAATTGATTGCCAATATCAAAGCCGGTGACACAGCCACCGCAAACATGGAGAAATGGCATCCAGACACTTGGCCGAAAGAAGCAAAAGGTGTTGGCAATGTAGCAGCTCCACGTGGTGCTTTAGGCCATTGGATTAAAATCAAAGACGGCAAAATCGAAAACTACCAATGTGTCGTGCCGACGACTTGGAATGGTTCACCGCGCGATCCAGCCGGTAATATCGGTGCTTTTGAAGCTTGTCTGATGAATACACCGGTTGAACGCCCGAATGAGCCGGTAGAAATTTTAAGAAGCCTGCATAGTTTTGACCCCTGTCTAGCTTGCTCAACGCATGTGCTGGGGCCAGAGGGTGAAGAACTGACAACCGTAAAAGTGCGCTAAGGAGTCATAAAATGTTTAAATTGTCGCATGCATTAATCGCCCTTAGCACCCTACTCAGCAGTGAGGCTGCGTTGGCGCATCCGGGGCAACATACTGCTTTGAATTGGTCAGAGCTTGTGGAGCACTTCATTAGTAGCCCTTACCATAGTATAGGCTTAGTTTTGATAGGTGTTTTAATCACTGCCGTGGTGGTTTGGCGTGTCAAAAGGAGTTAATCATGTCTCAACCGAACGATACTCCCGCCTTTCAACCTGCCGTCTATGTGTATGAAGCACCCTTACGAATTTGGCATTGGATTAATGCGCTAGCCATCGTAGTTTTAGCAGTGACTGGTTACTTTATTGGTAGTCCATTACCGACTATGTCTGGTGAGGCAAGCGATCATTTTCTAATGGGGTATATTCGTTTCGCACATTTTGCAGCAGGTTATATTTTACTAATTGGCTTTCTTGGTCGAGTCTATTGGGCCTTTGTCGGAAACCACCATGCCCGTGAAATCTTTATGCCACCGTTCCATAAATCTGAATACTGGTCAGGTGTACTGCATGAGATCCGCTGGTATGCCTTTTTAGAGAAAGAACCACGCAAATATACGGGACATAATCCACTCGCTATTTTATTCATGCACTTCATGTTTGTCTGGGGTCTACTCTTTATGATCGTGACCGGCTTTGCCCTCTATGGCGAAGGTGCCGGTTTAGACTCATGGCAATTTACACTATTTAGCTCATGGGTGACTCCACTCTTTGGGCAAAGCATGGATGTACATACTTGGCATCATCTGGGGATGTGGTGGATTCTATTATTCGTCATGGCGCATATCTATGTGGCGATTCGCGAAGATATTATGTCGCGGCAATCGCTAGTCAGTACCATGATTAGTGGCTGGCGGACTTTTAAGGATCAGCGCAAAGTAGATGATGGACACTAATCTGTTGACGCAGAGTTGATCTTTACACTTAACCCGACTAAGGTCGGGTTTCTTTTTTCTAGTGATACGATCTATTTATGTTTGCTCTTAGTCCCAGCCAGACCTTGACCTTTACCCTAATTAGTGCTGCTGTCTTGGCTTTAGTCTTTACTTGGTCGGTGGCGAAAAATTATCGCATTCCCAATCCGATATTCTCTCTAGCGCGTGCCTTAGCTAGTTTTGTAGCAACTTGGCTGCTTTGGGGCAGTATTTCAGGAGCTGGTAATGGCACGACTGCAAGCACTCAGATTGGACTGATTCCCTATTTAACCTTGGAATATACCAAGCCAGCAAACCAATGGATGGCAGAAGCTATGCTGAATTGGGGGCGCTTGAGCTTAACAATTGCCCTCACTGGGCTGATCTTATTTGGTTTATCGTTTGTATTAGGTCGCTTAGCAGCGATTAGTGACCGCAGACGTTGAGTATAGATAAATTTTTCACAGAAATATCTATGCGGGCAATTAGTCAAGTGCCACAGATTTGCGTATGATTGCCGCCTCAGAAATTGCTGGCGACCTCAAGCGGACATCACATCATGGCATTTAATACAATTGAAGAAATCCTTAGCGATTTAGCAGCAGGTAAAATGGTTGTCATCGTTGATGATGAAGATCGTGAAAATGAAGGTGATTTATTGATGATTGCCTCCATGACTCGCCCTGAAGATATTAACTTTATGGTGAAAGAAGGCCGTGGTTTGGTCTGCCTAACCCTCACTCGTGAACGCTGTAAACAACTCAATCTGCCTTTGATGAATGCTGCGACTGATGAAGCGCATCGCACTAATTTCACGATTTCTATTGAAGCCGCTGAAGGTGTCACCACCGGTATTTCTGCCTATGACCGTGCACATACGATTCGTACTGCAGTGGCACCGAATGCAAGGCCCTCCGATATTGAACAACCGGGGCATATTTTCCCGATTATGGCACAACCGGGGGGTGTTTTGACCCGTGCAGGCCATACGGAAGCCGGTTGCGATTTTGCACGTTTAGCCGGCTTTGAACCGGCGGCAGTGATTGTTGAAATTCTTAATGAAGACGGCACGATGGCACGCCGCCCTGATTTAGAAATTTTCGCTACTAAACATGGCTTAAAAATAGGCACAATTGAAGATCTAATCCGTTACCGCGTCCAGAATGAAAAAACGGTTGAGCCAATTTACGAGCGCGTTGTGAATACTGAAGCCGGTGAGTTTAAGCTACATGCCTATAAAGAATTGGGTCGCTCAAATATTCACTTGGCCTTAGTCAAAGGTGAAGTGCGAGCTGCCCAGCCGACTCTAGTACGAGTACATCTTGAAAATGAACTCTGTGACTTACTAGCCTTAAAAGAGCCCTATTGTGGTTGGCCTTTGCGTGATGCCATGCAAAAAGTTGCAGATGAGGGGTCTGGAGTGATTATTATCTTACGTGAACCACAAAATAATACCCAAGACATGTTAGATCGCTTAAAAGCGTTTGAATCTCAGCCAATTGTGCAGGACAATACGCGCTCTTCACCTGCTGACCTCAAAACATATGGCATTGGCGCACAAATTCTCGCTGACTTAGGCGTACAGAAAATGCGCGTGATGAGTGCACCTAAGCGCTTCTTAGGAATTGGTGGTTTTGGCTTAGAAGTAGTTGATTACGTTCATAATTGAAACAACGAATCACCAGTTGGACTCAAGGATTAAAGACTAAACATGACAGCTATCAAAGTAACTGAGGGTGATTTTACCCCACAAAAAGCGCGCTATGGCCTTGCAGTGGCTCGTTTCAATGGTTTCATTGTTGAAAGCCTCTTAGCGGGTGCAATTGATACTTTAAAGCGTCACGGCATTGAAGAAGATGATATTGAAATCGTGCGTGTTCCCGGTGCTTATGAATTGCCAGTGGTCGTGCAATCGATGGCCGTGAATGGCGACTATGATGCGATCATTGCCTTAGGTGCGGTGATTCGCGGTAGCACCGCACATTTTGACTATGTGGCTGGTGAAGCAGCCAAAGGTTTAGCTTCTGTGGGTTTAGCCCATGATATTCCAGTTATTTTTGGTGTGCTCACCACGGATACCATCGAGCAAGCCATTGAGCGTGCGGGTACTAAAGCAGGTAACAAGGGGGCTGAGTCAGCTCTTACTGCTATCGAAATGGTCTCTTTGTTAAATAAACTGCGTGCTTGAAATGTCTAAAAAGCCCTCACGAAAACCTCTAAATGAGATGCAGCAATTGATCGCTAAACGTCGCGTTGCTCGCCGCTTAGCTATGATTGGCACTTATCAATGGCTAATGACTGGGAATACTTTTGAAGAAATTTATCAGTATTTCCAACAAGACTTAGAATTAGCTGAGGACTTCCGTAAATGTGATGCAGCTTTTTTCCATAAAATGCTGCGTTGGTCAATCGAAAATACTGAACAACTTGAAACCCTGTTAAATCCGCATTTAGACCGCAAATTAGCCCAAGTTGATATGATTGAACACGCAGTGATGCGGATTGCTACTTGCGAGCTAATCAATAATCCCGAGACACCCTACAAAGTTGTCGTGAATGAATCAGTGAATCTCACCAAAAAATTTGGTGCAGAACAAGCACACAAATTCGTGAATGGAATTTTAGACAAAGTAGCAAGTCAAACCCGTCCAGAAGAATTTAAAGCTAGCCAGTCATCTACCCAAACTTGACCAATTATTGAGTTCTTCAATTTTTATCCACCTATTATCGACTAAATAATGTTCTATTTTGCTTAGGGCTTACAATTAAATTGTCCTACAAGAACAAAAAGGAGTTATTAATGCAATACGCCGATCAATCAGAAGGCCAGCAGCGCCCATTATTCTATACGCACAAGTCCACTTGCCATGTTGAAGAACATCCCCGCCAAGCGGGCACTAACGACAGTTTACCCTTAGTTTACACTTGCACCTTAAAATTCAATACACGCAAGCAGCAAGCAGGTAAACTAGTAGCTAATACTCAGCAACAAGGCTAATTAGCACTCAGTTATGCAGCAATACCTTGATTTAATGCGCCATGTGCGCGACCAAGGTTGCCAAAAAGAAGACCGTACTGGAACAGGCACCGTATCGGTCTTCGGCCACCAAATGCGTTTCGACCTTTCAAGCAGCTTCCCGCTGCTGACCACTAAGCGATTGCACCTACGCTCCATTATTTACGAGCTATTATGGTTTCTACGTGGCGAAACCAATATTGCGTATTTGAAAGAACATGGCGTGAGTATTTGGGATGAATGGGCCGATGCAAACGGTGAACTTGGCCCTGTCTATGGCTACCAATGGCGTTCTTGGCCTAGCGCCGATGGTCGACCTATTGATCAAATTAGCCAAGTCATTGAGCAGCTTAAAAAGACGCCTGATTCACGACGCTTGATTGTTAGCGCGTGGAATGTGGCTGAGATTGAAAATATGGCCTTGCCACCTTGCCATGCTTTTTTCCAATTTTATGTAGCTGATGGCAAACTCTCTTGTCAACTCTATCAGCGCAGTGCAGACATCTTTTTAGGAGTGCCTTTTAATATTGCTTCCTATGCCTTACTGACCCTAATGATTGCTCAAGTGACGGGATTAAAGCCGGGTGAATTTATTCATACGCTGGGTGATGCTCATTTATATCTCAATCATTTAGAGCAAGCCGAGCTGCAATTAGCCCGGGAGCCTTACCCGCTGCCCCAAATGAAATTAAATCCCACCGTCAGTTCGATCTTCGACTTCAAATACGAAGATTTTGAATTGGTCAACTATCAGTATCATCCTCATATTAAAGCACCCGTTGCGGTTTAATCATGCAAGCTGAAACCTTGGCGGTTTTTATTCCAACCTTTTTTTTCGTGTCCGTTACCCCCGGACTTTGTATGACTTTAGCCTTAACATTAGGAATGTCGATTGGCTTAAAGCGCAGTCTACCGATGATGTGGGGCGAACTGTTAGGTGTTGGTCTAGTAGCCACTTTAGGTATTGTTGGTATTGCGGCCATGATGCTGCAGTTCCCTAAGGTATTTTTAGTGTTTAAAATACTCGGTGGGCTGTATTTAGCGTGGATTGGGATTGAAATGTGGCGCTCACGTGGGCGCTTAGCCATTCCCGAAACACCAGATGCGAGTATTTCCATTCAGCCTTGGGATTTGGCTATGCGGGGGTTTATAACCGCCGTGTCTAATCCAAAAGGTTGGGCATTTCTACTGTCCTTGTTACCCCCTTTCATTGACCACAGCCGCCCGATTGCCACACAGCTAGTACTGATGTTAAGCATTGTACTGACTATGGAATTTGGCTGTTTATTAGCCTATGCCAGCGGCGGACAAGCCTTGCGACATTTACTTTTAAAGCAAGGTAATGTGCGTCTACTTAATCGAATCACGGGTTCATTGATGATTGCTATTGGTATTTGGCTGATTCTAGGCTGAAATTTGCTTATACTTAGTACCCCTTAGTTCAGTACCACCGAGTTTCTATGTTTCTTGATGAGTTCCATAAGGTAGACGGCCATATTGTACGGATTAGTGCTCAGCAAGCCAGCCGCTTTGCCAAAGAAATCGCTGACGACTTTAATCCCATTCATAATCCTGATGCGCAACGCTTTTGTGTGCCCGGTGATCTGCTGTTCTCCTTGGTACTAGCTAAGTATGGTATTAGTCCCAAAATGACCTTTATTTTTAAAGGCATGGTCGGCGATAACGACCCTTTAGACTTTAGTCCAACCGATGCAAATACCTTGGATATTAGTAATGGTGCTGATAAAGTTTATTTACGGGTTGAACGTGAAGGCGAAATTCTAAAAAAACCAGTATTAGCAGAAACTTTAAGCCGTAACTATGTAGCGTTTTCAGGGCATAACTATCCATATACCATTCAACCGCTCCTGACTTCGCAAAATGTCATGCTCAACCCCGAGCGCCCACTGGTTATTTATGAGCGTATGTTGTTTGAATTGGCTACCTTAGAACTGGAAAATCCAACTCTAGAAGCTAAACAAGCGGAACTAGTTGTCAATGGTAAACGTGGCGAAGTGAATTTGAATTTCGCGATAAAATCAGCAGGTAAAGTGGTTGGGCATGGATTCAAGCGCCTTTTAGTGAGTGGTTTAACTCCACACCAGCAAGCGGTTGCAGACAAGCTAGTAGCAGATTACTTACTTTTGAAAAAGAATTACCTACCCTTAAAATAACAGCAAGCTGCTGAATACTTAGATCTAGCAATTTTCAAGTCCCACGTTCAGCTTCTGTACTGATATTATGACTATTGTCAACTTTTGATAAAATTTTTCGCATATTCTGCGAATTAATATCAGTTAATCTTCCATAAAAACTAACAAAAGAATAGAGTTTAAGTTATATATTTAAACAATGCATCTGATCTAGCATATTTGTTCCACATAGAGAAATGTTTAATATGAACTGGAAACTCTTGGTTAGTTTTTTATTCTCTACTATTTTACTCTCAGCCTGCACACCAAATAAAGCCTATCGTACTGATGGTATGAGTTCGTGTATAAACAACTCTTGCGAGAGTGCTAGCATTGAAGAGCATTCAGGTAATTATGCTTTAGCATTTGTTGAATTTTCAGAACGCGGCAACGTATTTAATCGTGAACGAATGAATGAAATTCTAAAATATATAGAACAAGAAGAGCAAAAACCAGACGGCGTTATGGTGCTTGTTTATGTTCATGGCTGGCATCATAATGCTAGTAACGACTCCCAAGATGTCATTGCATTTCGTAAGACTTTAAGTATTATAAATAAAAACCGTTTTATAATAGAAAGGTAATCGGCGTTTATGTAGGATGGAGGGGGGAATCTCTATCTGTAAACCCAGTCAACTTGATTACTTATTGGGGCAGAAAAAATACAGCTCGCCAAGTTGGCAATGGTGGTGTAACAGAACTCTTTATGCGCTTAGAGAGGATCACTTCAAATAACAGTAAAAATAACAAGAATATCTTCGTAATTTCTGGACATAGTTTTGGAGCAGCAGTTACTTTAACTGCAGTCAAAGATATTATTCTAGATCGTTTAGTTAATGCCAAACACTTGAATCCAAAGCAATGTGCTATTGTTAACAAATTTGAGAGCTTATGTAATCACGGTTGTTATCAGAGTGATAAATTTGGTGATGGTATAGTCTTATTAAACCCAGCTGTAGAAGCTAATGAATTAATACAAATAAAAGAACTCATTGGTGACCAACGCTGTTATAATAATACTCAACCTAAATTATTACGTATAATTAGCTCTAAAGCTGATATTGCCAACCGCTATGCCTTTCCTGTTGGTCAATACATAGGTGTTTCTTTAACTGATAAAGAGGCCATCTTGAAAAGAGAAGTATATCTTGATGCAGTAAAACATAGAGATAGTGTATTTTTTTCAGAAAAACTTTTAGATACTATAACAGTAGGAAACTACCCACCTTTTCGAACTGACTGGGATATTAACAATAAATATATACACTGCCAAGAACAAAAAAATAAGAACTGCTTGGCAGATGTTGAAAAACAAAAATTTAATTTTCACATACCAACTGTTCCATCAGAACCTATATCTATACTTTATGTAGATCAAGGAACAATGAAAGGACATAATGATATTTTTAATGAAGAAGTTTTATCTTATATTGGAGCTACTATCATTGAAAATCAATATAAAATAAACCATCTTTCTGTAAATAAACTTTTTATTAAAGCATGTGTTACTACCGATAAAAAATATCCAAAATATGTTTTTAAAGCATGTGAAAATCTTTTTAGAAAAAGATACAAAGCTTACTTTAAATAGATCCTAATACTAGCCAAGAAAGCTCAGACCTAAACAATCTGAGCTGCTATCAGTCGCTAACAATTCGATCTATTTAAACGTTGATAACGTGTAATATCCCCACTATCTACAAAACTAATCGCACCACTATCTAAACCATTCAGAATAAACGGTTGTAACTGCCCATTAACCCGCAGAACTACCACCATTTTAGCTGCTGAAGAAATTTCGAACGTACTCCACATACCTTGGAATACTGTCGCCTTACCACGGTCATCAATGCTCACACCACCAGCACCACCACCTAAAGTTGTCTTTCCTGTGATTTTAAAACTACCATCTGGATTAAATAACATCCACTCTTCATAGTTTGAAAAAATCGAACCATTAGCACTAATTGATGACTCCGTTTTAGTTCGATATAAACAGCTAACTTTTAAATACGCTTTTAACTGATTAGCATTATTTGTATTAGGCTGCATCCAATTAGCAGGCTGGCCGTTTGCTACTAGGTCAGCCTTCACTGCTTGCTCAACTAACTTAAAACTATCAGCCTGAACCAAGGTACTGACTGTGCTTAAACCTATTACTAGTAAAGCAGCAAAACTGAATTTTTTAGTACTCATCACACCCTCGACACTAAAAATATGAAACAAAAACTACAAATAATAAGTCTAGATTAGCGTGAAGTAAGCTGCTCACTTATTATGCATTTTATTAGTTCATGTTAGTACTATAAAAACCACTGAAGTCACTAACCACATCAGTAATACGTAGCGAATATTCCAGCGAAACGCAGCACGCCCCAATACCCCAAATTGGCCGTGTAACATCACATTTGTGCCTGAAATCGGATTCGCAACGACCCCCAAACTCCACATGCTTAAAAATAAAGTGGCTAAGAGTTCTAAATTAGGTTGCAAAGGCAGAATCAAGGGGCCAATGACGGCTATGCTGATAATCGGATGAATGCCTAACATGGATACTAGAATCGCGCCGCCCAGCAATAGGGATGCTTCCACTCCCGTAAATTGCTTGAAAATCTGCAACTCACCAACCGTTCCTAATAAGGTTTGTAGACCTAAAGTTAAAACTCCAGCCCCTAAGAATAAAGCCAGCTCACGCCCCATACGCGGTGCAGCATCCAATAGATGTTGCTTAAATTGAGGCCAAGCTGTTTGCCTAGTTCTCAGCAACAGCACCAGAAAAACCAAAGTAATTGAGCTGGTCGAGACCAAGGCAAGTACCGTGATATTAGGCAGCAACAGATGCAGCACAATTACTAAAGTCGCTAAGGTAGCAGGAATCACGAGGCTGCTTAAATGCATCGGATAACCCGGAAAGTCTCGTACTTTTTGTAAGCCCCAGCCGCCCGCCAAGACCATCATTAGCCCCAAAGAAACGAGCGTTAAGATTAAACCATAAGCAATGACCTCTAATAATTGCGCACCGGGGGCATACGTTAGCGCTACACCCATCGCAGCAAAGAACGGTGACCAAAAAGCGGCAGCAGAAAAAGCTTGTCCCATTAAACTCACCGTATCACGCCGTAATAAACCAAGTGCATGATAACGGCCTGCTACCAGCACTAAGATTGATAAATTAATCACCGCACCTAAAACATGAATACCCAGCAGAGTTTTAACAAAAGCCATGCGTCCACGGGGTAACTCGCCTGCTTCAGTGGCAGGAATCGCCACTAAGCGCAGAAAGCTCACACTATAGAGCATCACGAGCAAGCTATTATTTTGCACTAGCAAATGAGGCAACGAGACTGAAGCACCTCGCCCTACCCCCCAGAATAAAAGCACTGAGCCTAAACCAGCGAGTAGAAAAAACTGAATAAAATTGCGCCAAGGGCTGAAGGTAAACAACAGAGCAAGGCTGAGCCAAGCACATAAACCACTGAACCAAGTGGGAATACTTGGCTCAGCAATAGACAGGAAATTGAAAATAGCCATAAACGCTAGCAAGACACTAGCGCTTATTCTCAGCATGGATTATTCCCACTCAATGGTCGCGGGCGGCTTCCCAGACACATCATAAACCACACGTGAAATGCCTTTGATTTCATTAATAATTCGACGCGACACCAAATCGAGAAACTCATACGGCAAATGCGCCCAACGAGCGGTCATGAAGTCAATCGTTTCAACAGCACGTAAAGCAATTACATAATCATAACAACGCCCATCGCCCATCACACCGACTGATTTGACGGGTAAAAACACTGCGAAAGCCTGTGAAGCTTTGTCATAAAGATCGTGGCGATAGAGCTCTTGAATAAAAATATAATCGGCTAAGCGCAAAATATCAGCGAACTCTTTCTTTACTTCACCCAGAATACGCACCCCTAAACCCGGCCCTGGGAAGGGATGACGATAGACCATTTCATGCGGCAAGCCTAATTCCACACCCATCACACGCACTTCGTCTTTGAATAATTCACGCAAAGGCTCGACCAGTTTGAGCTGCATATTCTCAGGCAAGCCCCCCACATTATGATGCGATTTAATCACATGCGCTTTGCCGGTTTTGCTGCCTGCGGATTCAATCACATCAGGATAAATCGTGCCTTGTGCCAGCCATTTAGCCTTGGAGAGTTTTTGCGATTCTTCGTCAAAAATCTCCACGAATAAGCGACCGATAATTTTGCGCTTCTTTTCAGGATCAGTCTCACCGGCTAAAGCATTTAAAAAACGCTCTTCTGCATTCACGCGAATCACTTTGACGCCCATATGCTGCGCAAAAGTCGCCATCACTTGATCACCTTCTCGATGACGTAATAAGCCAGTGTCGACGAATACGCAAGTGAGCTGCTGACCAATAGCGCGATGTAACAAGGCTGCTACCACTGAAGAATCCACACCACCCGATAAACCTAAGATCACCTCATCTTGGCCGACCTGCTCACGTACCCGCTCAATGCTGTCTTCAATAATATTAGCCGTCGTCCATAGCCGTGCGCAGCCACAAATATCACAAACAAAACGCTCTAATAAGCGCTTGCCTTGGCGTGTGTGAGTCACTTCTGGGTGGAATTGAACCGCGTAGAATTGGCGATCTTCATCCGCCATCCCTGCAATTGGCGCCCCCTCGGAACTGGCCATTAATTTAAACCCTGTCGGCAACTCGGTGACTTTATCGCCATGTGACATCCACACATCCAGCATGCCGAAACCTTCAGCCGTCACATGATCTTCAATGCCTTGTAGCAATTGAGTATGCCCACGAGCTCGCACTTGCGCATAGCCAAACTCACGATGATCCGAATTCTCAACCTTACCACCCAACTGAGCAGCCATGGTTTGCATGCCATAGCAAATCCCTAAAACGGGTACACCTAAAGTAAATACATTCACCGGTGCAAACGGTGCATCACCCGCCGTCACCGACTCAGGGCCACCGGAGAGGATAATTCCTTTTGCGCCAAACGCAGTGACGTCTGCCTCACTCACATCCCAAGGATAGATTTCGCAATACACACCCACCTCGCGCACGCGCCGAGCAATCAACTGGGTATACTGCGCTCCAAAATCGAGGATTAAAATACGTTGGGAATGAATATCTTGGCTCATAAGTCAACTCTCAAAAAAAAACCCCCTCATCGGGGAATAAGTTGCAACGGGCAAAGCCTTTCAAGGTTTTACCCGTTTGTAGCAGGCATTAAACGCGATAGTTGGGCGATTCTTTGGTGATGGTCACATCATGCACATGCGATTCGCGCATACCCGCACTGGTAATCCGCATAAACTCAGGTTTGGTACGCATTTCATCTAAATTCGCACAACCGACATAGCCCATACTAGCGCGTAAACCACCCATCAATTGATGCACGATAGCCGATAGCGGCCCTTTATGGGGTACACGCCCTTCAATCCCTTCCGGGACTAATTTATCCACCGCATTTTCAGACTCTTGGAAATAGCGATCACTCGAGCCTTGTGCCATCGCCCCTAAAGACCCCATACCCCGATAAGACTTATAAGAACGGCCTTGGAAGAGTTCAACCTCACCCGGTGCTTCATCCGTACCTGCAAATAAGCCACCTAACATGACTAAATGTGCACCGGCTGCAATAGCTTTAGCAATATCACCGGAGAAACGAATCCCACCGTCGGCAATTAAAGGTACATCAGTGCCTTGGAGAGCGGCTGCTACATTCATCACTGCAGTAATTTGTGGCACACCCACCCCCGCAACAATCCGTGTCGTACAAATCGAACCAGGACCAATGCCTACTTTGACCGCATCAGCACCCGCTTCGACGAGCGCTAAAGCCGCTGCACCGGTAGCAATATTGCCACCAATCACTTGGATATGGGGAAAATTAGTTTTGACCCAGCGCACCCGATCCAGCACCCCTTGTGAGTGACCATGTGCGGTATCTACTACAATTACATCGACACCCGCCTCACTCAAAGCTGCTACGCGCTCTTCCGTGCCATGACCAACACCGACAGCAGCTCCTACTCGCAAGCGACCTTGATCATCTTTACAGGCATGCGGATAATCATGCGATTTTTGAATATCTTTAACCGTAATCAAGCCACGCAATTGGAACTGATCATTCACCACCAGCACTTTTTCGATCCGGTGTTTATGCAATAAATATTGGATTTCGTCTTTTTCAGCACCTTCGCTCACAGTGACTAAACGCTGTTTGGGGGTCATAATAGTGCTAACCGGAGCGTCCAAATGAGTTTCAAAACGCAAGTCGCGCCCAGTGACAATCCCGACTAAATCTTCGCCTTGCACCACTGGAACACCAGAAATTCTGCGCGCACGAGTGAGTTCTAACACATCACGGATCGTCGCATCAGGACTGACTGTAATCGGTTCTTTAATAATACCACTCTCGTATTTTTTGACTTCGCGTACTTCTTGAGCTTGCTTGGCAATACTCATATTTTTATGGACGATCCCCATCCCCCCCTCTTGGGCTAAGGCAATCGCTAAGCGCGCTTCAGTGACGGTGTCCATAGCCGCAGAAACCAGTGGTAAATTCAGGTGAATATTACGAGTCAGGCGGGTTTGCAGATTAGTATTGGCTGGCATCACAGTAGAGTGGGCAGGAACCAGCAAGACATCATCGAAAGTGAGGGCTTCCTGAAGAATACGCATAGGGGTCATCCGGCTCTTAAAATAAAAGCGCTTCATTATAAGGTTTGGTCTAGATGCGGTAAACTGCTATCACACAAATGTCAGTAAACGTTTATTTTACAAACTTATGACTAACCAACGCCTAGTTCTGAGTGTCTCCCAGCTCAATGCCGATGTGAACCAATGGCTCGTGCAAGGTTTTCCACCGATTTGGGTAGAAGGCGAGATTTCTAACCTTGCTCGCCCCAGTTCTGGGCATTTTTATTTTGTTCTTAAGGATAGCCAAGCGCAATTACGCTGTGCTTTGTTTCGTCCTAAAGCGTTAAATTTGCACATCAAACCCGACAACGGCAGTAAAGTTCTGGCCTATGGGCGGATTGGCTTGTATGAACCGCGCGGGGAATATCAATTTATTGTTGAGCGCATGGAGGCAGCGGGGGAAGGTGAGCTACAACAGCGCTTTGAAGAACTAAAACAAGCTTTAGCTAAGGCTGGATTGTTTGCGAGTGAGCACAAAAAAGCTCTGCCGAGCTATCCACGATGTATTGGTCTGATTACCTCGCCCACTGGGGCAGCGGTTCATGATATTTTAAATGTTCTAAAACGGCGTTGCCCGCAAATCCCAGTTTTAATTTACCCAGTCGCTGTACAAGGTGAGAAGGCAGCGCCACAGATTGTACAAGCTTTACAACAAGCTAATCATGAACCACTGTGTGAAGTATTGATTTTAGCTCGGGGTGGAGGCTCTCTTGAGGATCTATGGGCATTTAACGAAGCCACTGTTGCACAGGCGATTTATGCGAGTGCATTACCGATCATTAGTGGCATTGGTCATGAAATTGATTTCACTATTGCTGATTTTGTCGCTGATCGACGCGCTCCTACTCCTTCAGCCGCTGCGGAACTAGTGAGTCCTGACTCGGCGAGACTTTTGGCTAGAGTTAACATACTCCAAACGCAGCTACAGCGCTCAGCCCAGCAAAGTTTGAATACTCGCCACCAGCAGCTAAGTCAAGTGCAAAATCGCCTACAACGTCAACATCCTCTCCATTATTTACAACAGAAAACTCAGCGTTTAGATGAGCTTGATTTACGCTTACAGCGTGCCTTAAAACTTAAACAAGAGCGAGTAAATTTACGCCTGCAAATACTGCAGCAACGTTTGCAATGGCAAAACCCTAGTTCCGCTATTCAAGTCTTACAGACCAGACTGCAGCAGCACCGCCAACATTTGCAACGCATCATTGAGCAAAAATTACAGAATAAAGGCCAACTATTTAGTTTACAAGCCTCTCGCTTACAAGCTTATAGCCCACTGGCTACTCTAGAGCGGGGTTATGCTTTAGTTTTAGATAACAACCAGCAACTGATTAAAACAACGAGTCAAATTAAGCCTCAACAAAGTATTCAAATACGTTTACACGATGGTGAACTCACTTGCCAAGTGTTAGCCACTAAACCTAAAACTTAGTGGCTGATGACTAATTAGCCTTTTATCAATAAAGAAGCGAGAACATTTTACTGCGATATTTTTTTACTAGCGGATCACTAGCACCTAATAGATCGAAGCTCGCAATTAGACCTTGCCGACCCGCATCATCACCAAAACTGCGATCTGCTTTCATCACCGTCAAATACAGCGCCAAACCTTCTTCAGTGCGACCTTGAGCGACACGGATTTTAGCTAAGTCAAGCATCGCTGCATAATCTTGCGAGTTTCGTGCAAGGCGTTGTTCTAGCTCTGAAGTATCTTGACCTTCCGACTGCTCTTTTAAACGAGCGAGCTTAATCTCAGAGCGCAGTTTTTGCAGCAGCTCTGGCTCTACCGATGTTTCTGGAACTTGATTTACTAAGGCCTCTGCTTGGTCTACTTCACCCGAGACCAGTAACATGGTCGCATAATCCAAAGCAGCTTCATAAAAGTCCGGCTCATGCTGTAACACCTGCTGCATTAAGTTCATTGCCCCCGCTAAATCACCCTCTGCCTGCATCATTAGAGCTTGCTGACGATAGGGTTCGGTAGGACGTGTGCGGTGCTTATTCAAAAATTTACGAATCTCGACTTCAGGCAAAGCGCCCATGAATTCATCAACGATTTTGCCATCTTTAAAGAGCTTAACAGTTGGGAGGCTGCGTACCCCTAATTGTGCTGCGAGCGCTTGGTTTTGGTCAGTATTTACTTTAACCAGAATAAAAGCACCTCGATATTCATCCATTAACTTGGCCAATATCGGTGTGAGTGTTTTACAGGGTTGGCACCAATCTGCAAAAAAATCAACAAGTACCGGGACTTGTCGTGAATTCTGTATAACCAACTGCGCGAAATTTTGGGTATTAGCCTCAAAAATAAATGGGGAATCAGCCATAGAAAACAATCCTAAAGAAAAACTAGAATGAGCTTAACAATAAGGGGGAAAATGAAAAATACAAGCTCCAATAACAAAAACCGGCTCTTTTCCAAGAACCGGCTCGTCGGAGTTAGGCAAACTAGCCTGCTGTGGAACTCAATTAAATCATTGGACTAACGCACAATACTCACGGTAACTTTTGCGCTAGCTTTTCCACCACGACCATCACTGATCGTGTAGCTTAGCGTATCTGAACCCGTACGATAGCCTGCTTTATAAATCAGCTCCTTACCAGTACTGCTAATACTCACAGACCCACGCTGACCTGATTTCACACTGATGATTTTTAAAACATCCCCATTGGGATCATAATCATTGTTTAACACAGGAATTGTAACGGTTTGGCCGATGACTACTTTGCTCGAATCGGCTACTGCCACTGGGCTAAGATTAACGGTAGAAACTGGAGCCGCCGTGACATTAACACTGACCGTGCCCGTAGCACTAGCACCGAAGCTATCATTGATGGTGTAAGTAAAGCTATCCATCCCCACGAAACCACTATTAGGTTTGTAAACTACTCCTGAATTAGTGAAGCTCACTACCCCATTAGCCGCTTGGGTGACTGCTTTTACAGCTAAGGGATCTTTTTCAGGATCAGAGTCATTCACTAAAACATTTACACTAACACTGGAGGTATTTACCACATTAGCATTATCAGCATTAGCCAGTGGTGCTTGGTTATCTAAAGTAGTCGCACTCGCCACGGCTGAACTATCGGTGGTATTACCCGCAAGGTCGCGCGCTTTGACGGTAAAACTGTAGCTGGTATTCGCAGCCAAACTACCTAGAGTGAAATCAGGCGATTTTACCCAACCACTATCCACACAACCGTTACCCCCTGCGGTACAAGCGAAATAGTACTCTACACTACCACTATCATCGGTTGCGGTTGCTGCTGTCATATGAATGCTGCTACGGTCTTTAGCCTCAGGTGCTACCACAAAACTTAATGGATTAGGATTAGGTACGGTAGTATCGGGTTCTGCTAAGGGCAAAACACCTTCAATAAAATACTGACCTAGACTGCCGTAGTCGCTGTAATTAACACTACCTCCCCCCTCAACTGCTAAATAATACAGACCAGCCGCTAGCGTAGTATTGATACCGGCATCCGTTTCATCCGCTGGGTTGCTGCTAGTAACTAAATTACCTGCGTTATCATAAAGACTTAAAGCAATATCCAAGTTACCACCACGCTCTGCGCTGGCTTCACGCAAAGGTGTTGCTTGCAGAACTACATTGCCTGCACCAGTATTAAAGCTAAATACGTCTACATCAGTACGGATAGCAATAATACCTTTATTGACTTTGCTTAGATCAAGCGGGCTAGTTGCCGGCGTACTTGCAAATATATGCCCTGTAGAATCGATCACTAAGGGGGTAGCCCCAGAGCGGACATTACTGTGATCATCGGCAATTGGACTGAGCTTAGCACTAATGATAGCAATATCATCTTCAGTTTGATTGGCATTGGGATATTCGCCTTTACTCCATTGGCTAAGTTGCGCGTAATAGCCTGCGCCCATAATAGGTGCCCAGCTAATCATGCCACTGCCTTGACCCGTAAAATAACCACTGGTGCTGGTTCCATCATGAGATAAACCTAAATTATGACCCAATTCATGGGAAACAACTTCAGCGATATTATCCGGGCCACCGACTTGATTGTGATAAGCAAAAGCGGGGGAATACTTGCTAGCAAAACTTGAACTGCCCCATACATTAATATAAGCAACCCCACCTGAATTTTTCGCTGGCATATCGATGCCATTGGCATCGACATTCGCAGTAATTAATACCCGAGCAGTTTTTGGTCCAAAACTCACTGGAGCCTCTGTGGTGACATCAATCCCAAAGGGTGCATAATCCTCTGCGACACGCCGCCACACCTCAAAAATATTCGCTTTTTCTGGATCGCTAAAACTGCTAGTGACACCATCAATATCGTAAGGTTTCGCGGTATAGCTGGGGCTAGTGGAGGTGTTCCAAGCTGTATTCACTATTACATGACCATCAAAGTCTAAATAGACAACATTGGTAGCACTCGGATTACTATGTAATTTGAAAACATCTACATCTGCTGGAACCGTAGCAGCCAACTCCTGCATGCGTGCAGTGCTAGCTAACTGTACATCGGGATTGATCGGGTCAGCGATATAAATACCTCCCTCATCATCTGTGCGCATATACGGCAAGTCACGATCATGGAAACGTAAAGTATCCAAACGCGCTTTCGCTTGCTCACGTGCTTTGGGTGATAGTTTAGTTAATTTATTTTTTAGTTGACCCTCTGGTAAATCGCTAATTTGGAAAGGGTTATTAAGCCCGTAGCTTCGTCCCTTGCCTTCAGCTTCAACATCGACTGATGCTGAAAGTAAGAGCATAGATGCACTCATACCGCATATGATTTGTACAAATTTATTTTTTTGCATGAAGTGACACTCTTCAATAATTTTGGCTAGGGAATTTAGCGGATGACAAGGTTATATTTTTAAATTATGTAACCATTGATTACCTTAATAAATCTTAAACCCAACGTTAGCCTGCTAACAAGCACCGCTTAGCGGTTTTTTCTTAAACTTTTTCTGCATAAACTTATCGATTAAAAGCAGATGCATCAGCCTTCAGTTTCAGTTATGCTTGCAGGCCATTTTTCATGGCACAGCAGGTGCTGCATGAAAAAGCTCGATCACTGAGGAGCGTTGCGACAGGTTTTCCTGCCAGGCTCAGTAGATTGAAGGACAATTTAAATACAACGGCGCTCAGTCATCATTAATAGATAGATTAGGAGATTGATAATGACTGAGGCGTATTTGTTCACCTCTGAGTCCGTATCAGAAGGCCACCCGGATAAAATGTGCGACCAGATTTCTGATGCGATTCTGGACGCGATCATTGCCAAAGATAAATATGCGCGCGTTGCTTGCGAAACCCTGACCAAGACCGGTATGGTGGTACTCGCGGGCGAAATCACTACGACTGCTGAAATCGATTACGAAAACATCGTGCGTGGGGTCGTAAATGACATCGGCTACAATAATTCAGAAATCGGTTTCGACGGCCATACCTGTGCCGTTATCAATGCTCTAGGTAAACAATCACCTGACATCGCGATGGGCGTTGACCGTGCCAAGCCAGAAGATCAAGGGGCTGGCGACCAAGGTTTAATGTTCGGTTATGCGAGCAATGAAACCGATGTATTAATGCCTGCGGCTTTAACCTATGCACATTTAATGGTAAAAAAACAAGCTGAAGTCCGTAAAAATGGCACTCTGCCTTGGCTACGTCCTGATGCTAAATCACAAGTTACGGTACGCTATGAAGGCGGTAAAATTGTAGCAATTGATGCTGTAGTTCTGTCTACTCAACATAGTCCTGACATCAGCTTAGATGATCTGCGCATGGCGGTCATGGAGCATGTCATTTTCCCAGTGTTACCGACCGAATGGTTGCACAAAGACACCAAATTCCATATTAATCCAACTGGCAACTTCGTGATCGGTGGCCCTGTAGGTGACTGCGGTCTAACGGGGCGTAAAATCATCGTTGATAGTTATGGTGGTATGGCACGTCATGGTGGTGGAGCATTCTCCGGTAAAGATCCTTCTAAAGTAGACCGCTCTGCTGCGTATGCAGGTCGTTATGTCGCAAAGAATATTGTGGCGGCTGGCTTAGCTGAGCGTTGCGAAATTCAAGTGTCTTATGCGATTGGCGTCGCTCAACCGACTTCGATCACCGTTGAAACCTTTGGTACTCACAAAGTTGATCCTAAATTGATTACTAATTTAGTCCGTGAGCATTTCGACTTACGTCCTTATGGCATTACCAAAATGCTGGATCTGTTACGTCCGATCTATCGCCCAACCGCAAGTTATGGTCACTTTGGACGCAATGATTTAGATCTACCTTGGGAACGTACTGATAAAGCGGACGCACTGCGTTCTGCTGCCGGTCTGTAATTTCTTCCTCAGCCTGAGGAGCGCTGCAACGGTTAGCAGATATTAACTCGCTAACCGCTAGGCTCAGGCAATCATTTAGATTAACTGCGCTCATTCAATTGAAACATTCGGAGATTGAATGATGAACGCGAAAGCAAATACCTTCCACGATTATATTGTCGCTGATATGGCCTTAGCAGATTGGGGTCGTAAAGAGATCAAAATCGCTGAAACCGAAATGCCCGGTTTAATGGCGATCCGTGAAGAATATGCCGCTAGCCAACCCCTGAAAGGTGCACGTATAGCTGGTTCTTTGCACATGACGATCCAAACGGCTGTTTTAATTGAGACGCTGAAAGCACTCGGTGCTGATGTGCGCTGGGCATCTTGCAATATTTTCTCGACTCAAGACCATGCTGCAGCTGCGATTGCAGCAGCCGGTACACCGGTTTTCGCTTATAAAGGCGAAAATTTGGAAGAATATTGGGACTATACCCACAAAATTTTCGAGTGGGCTGATGGCGGCACACCGAATATGATCTTAGACGATGGTGGTGACGCGACTTTACTGCTGCACTTAGGTGCACGCGCTGAACAAGATATCAGCATCGTTGCTAACCCAACCTCTGAAGAAGAAACCTACCTATACGCAGCGATCCGTCGTCGTGTTGAAGAGCATCCGGGTTGGTATAGCAAAAACTTAGCCGCGATCCGTGGTGTAACCGAAGAAACCACGACGGGTGTGCATCGCTTGTATCAAATGCATGCGCGGGGTGGACTGAAATTCCCGGCTATCAATGTAAATGACTCTGTTACCAAGTCTAAGTTCGACAACTTATATGGTTGCCGTGAGTCATTAGTCGATGGTATCAAGCGTGCCACTGATGTGATGGTTGCAGGTAAGATTGCAGTAGTGGCCGGCTATGGCGATGTGGGTAAAGGCTCTGCACAAGCACTACGCGCTTTATCAGCACAAGTGTGGGTGACTGAAATTGATCCTATTTGTGCATTGCAAGCCGCGATGGAAGGTTATCGTGTAGTCACAATGGACTATGCGGCAGATAAAGCGGATATTTTCGTTACCGCAACGGGCAACTTCCATGTGATCACCCACGAACACATGGCAAAAATGAAAGATCAAGCTATCGTCTGTAATATCGGCCATTTTGACAATGAAATTGATGTCGCTAGCCTCGAACAATACGAGTGGGATGAGATCAAGCCCCAAGTGGATCATGTGATTTTCCCAGATGGTAAGCGGATTATTCTGTTAGCTCAGGGTCGTTTAGTGAATTTAGGTTGTGGTACTGGTCATCCTTCTTATGTCATGTCCTCTTCATTTGCTAATCAAACGATTGCGCAAATTGAACTATGGACTGAACGGGATTCTGGCAAATACCCTATCGGGGTTTACACCTTACCTAAGCATCTAGATGAAAAAGTTGCGCGTTTGCAACTGAAGAAACTGAATGCTCAATTGACTCAATTGACTGACTACCAAGCAAAATATATCAATGTAGCGGCTGAAGGCCCTTATAAGCCGGATCATTATCGGTATTAATTAGTAATAGCTTACCCGCTATTTCTCTTGAAGTAGCGGGTAGTTTTTTAAAAATGCTAACCCTTACTCTGCATCCTCGCCTTCAAATCCGCAAACGGATTATAAGTCGCTCCCGCTGAACCCGTGTCCCCCGCCGAACCACCATACGCGGCCTCTGTTAATTTCTGGTGCTCATAGTCATGACAATACAAGCACAGTAATTCCCAATTGCTACCGTCGCTTGGATTATTATCATGATTATGATCACGATGATGCACCGTGAGCTCGCGCAGATTACTATGATTAAACTCACGGCCACAGCGCCCACACACCCACGGATAAAGCTTTAAAGCTTGCTCACGATAGCCTTTAGCACGCTCCTCTGCTTGGCGACGTGCCTTTAAGACAATTTCTCTCTCTTTTGTATTCATCTTTGATTCCTCGCTAATCCACCGCAAGCTTTAGTGAAGTTTATCGGTGCTTGCTGGCATAAGATGTTAGTTTCCATACAAACAATAACATGAATCAGCACTTAAAATCATGATGCGTCCATCAAGATAATTGCTGAATTAATTCACGCAACTTTGCTGTCTAATGGCCTGTTGACCCAGTAGAAACCCGCCTAACCTGACATAGCAAGGACTTAAACGGCGGAAAGCCACTAATTGGATCCAGGCTTTGATCATCCGTTAGTTCATTAATATTCGCGTTATTCCAACCATGAAAAGCATGCACCACACCTAGTTTCATCTTATCGGTCACTTCGGCGCGGAAAATTACTTGGCCACGCGGGGAGCTAATTTCTACCCTATCACCATTTTGAATCTGGCGTTCGGCTGCATCGAGTGGATGAATCTGCACACGCGGATAAGGATCAAGCTTCAGCATCGGGGCAACATTATGCTGCTGTGAATGGGTAAAGTATTTCTGCCGCCCACCTGAAGTCAAAACCAGTGGGTAATCAGGCAATAATTCAGGAGTAGAAAAGGGACTTTCAGCCGGTTCACGATAAATCGGCAGACCATCATAACCTTGTTGCTTCAACTCTAACGAATCGAACTCAATCTTGCCAGTCGCGGTTTTAAAGCCATTGATACGCCATTGCCGATCTGCATCTAGGAAACCACGCTCCACTAGTTCCTCAATCACAGGACTATACACAGTCACCCCTGCAGGATTAGCGTAAGCTTCTTCACGCACTTGAGCAGGTAATCCTTGCGCCATTTCTGCCCATGAGGCCTCCAAATCACCATGCCAGAATTGTTCGGACATACCTAAGCGTACACCCAGCTCCAAAAAGATTTGCCCATCGGGTTTAGCCTCACCGCGTGGCGGCAAAGCTTGATGACGATATTTGACTTCCCCTTGATAGGCACACCCCGGATAGGCGATTAGTGCAGGACGTTCCAAACTAGTCGCAGCAGGCAAGACAATATCCGCTTGCAAGGTAGCAGGATTATGGAAAAAATCTGAAACGGCGAAAAAATCCAGCGTGCTTAACGCCTGCTCCATACGCTTAGAATTCGCCCACATGGCGGTATTAATGCCCATCGCCAGTAAAGCACGCAGCGGTTGTGGTTTGCCTTCTAAAATACAATCGGGCATCAACATACTCTGTCCCGCAGGCCAATATTTCGTCCAAATCGGGAAAACCTCATCGCCAATACGGGGAGGTAACTCCTTCAGGCAAACATCAAATAGCTCAATCGGTTTAGGTAGCACTTTGTCATTGAAAAAACGATTGCCGCCCTCGCGATCAATCATCCCCAATACCGCTGAGAGTAGAATCAGTGCGCGATGATTTTGAAAACCATTGCTATGCTGTACCGTCGAGGTGGGTGACATGGCAATTTGTGAAGGTAAAGTGGTCGCAAACATTTCTACGGCTGCCCGTAGATCCGCCTCTTGAATACCGCAAATCTCAGCAACACGACTGGGGGTAAACTCGCGAATATAGTCACAGAAAGCATCTAAACCATTCGCCCACTCATCCAAAAACACCTGATCTTGCCAGCCATTTTCAAAGATTAAATGATGGAAACCGAGCGCTAACGCGCCATCCGTACCGGGGCGAATTTGCAGATGAATATCGGCAAGCTCAGCGGTTTCTGTGCACCGTGGATCGACCACGATCATTTTGCGATTCTTTTTCTTTTTCGCTAAATGATGATTTTCAAACGGCGGAATGGAGCCTGAGGCATTGGTTGACCAGACTAACACGCACTTGGTTTTAGGTGATTCAACGGTTGATGTAGTCTTCAGCTTATAACCATAAGTGAGTTTTTCTGCGACCATCGTGGCCGAGAAACAGCAGCCGGACTCGGTGAGGTAATTCGGGCTACCAAACGCATGCGCTAATCGCTGCAATTGTGGGCGAGCTTCTTTGGTGTAACCGGCAAAAAAGCCTACGGCAGGCGCACCATATTTCGCTTTGGCCTTATTCAACTCGGTGACGATGGTATCCAGTGCCTCGTCCCAAGAAATCCGCTCAAACTCACCCGAACCCTTGATACCCACTCGCTTCAACGGATACAGCAAGCGCTCTGGATGGTACTGCCGCTCCAATTGCATCTGCCCACGCGGGCAATTCGGCAACCCTTCGACCGCAATGGCCTCTTGTTGCGCATTCAAAGTCACGGTGAACGCGCAATTGGCATCACACTCGTAACAGGTGGTGTGTTTGATGGTATTGGGGCTTGTCATGGTCGACATCTCATTATCAGGAACTTGGTTATCATAGCGAATATTCAGGGCAGCGCACTTTTCATTAAAACGGTGGTGGTGTTTGAGTTTCTAACATCAAGTGATCATCATTAGTATTTAATGATCTGATAGTAAGTAATACTTGGCCTTGCTAAGCGACTTGGCACGATTTAAACATGCTAAAACGTGACAGTAATGATGAATACCAACACCACTAAACAACCTTACTCTCTAATAACTCAGTAAAGGGTGTCTCTTGGTGACAAGTAAGTAAGAGCTTTTCGGTAGATCGAGTCATTGCAACATATAAGAGCTTCGCTTCTAATGCTAAGTCCTTAGATTCTGACATAAAACCTAAGCCTGCAATGACTACTAAAGGGAATTCTAAACCTTTACTGCTATGCATTGTCATCAGCTTAACGCTGTCATGTCTTGGATTAAATTTCTTTTTATAATCACTACTCGCTAACCATTGACAAGGAATATCAGCCTTCTTAATAGCCTGATACAACAGTTCCCCCTGCTCTTTAGAGCGATACAAAATAATCTACCCCGCGAATAGTGGACAGTCTTAAAAGCGAGTATTCTCCCCGACAGAGAGGTACTTGAATGACCACGACGAAAGCATCCGGCAAGAAAGCCACCTACGCCCGTCACAGCCAGGAATACAAAGCTGAAGCCCTGAAGCTGGCCAGCGAAATTGGTGTTACCAAGGCAGCCAAACAATTGGGTTTGCACGAATCGCAACTGTACACCTGGCGCAAAGACAGCGAACACGCCAAAACGGTGAGTGAACGTGAAGCGGCCCTCGCCACTGAAAATGTCCGCCTGAAACGCCAACTGGCTCAGCAAGCTGAGGAGTTGTCGATCTTAAAAAATGCGGCGACGTACTTCGCTCAACAACTCAAGCGAGGTACGAATACATGAAAAATCATCGGGTTGAGTATTCCATTGAAGTCATGTGTGACTGTTTTGGCGTATCACGTAGCGGCTACTATGCGTGGTTACAGCGCAAACCCAGCCGCCGTTCCGAACAACGTCAACACCTGGATGAACGGGTCAGGGCATTGTTTGACAAACATAAATGCCGTTACGGTGCGAAACGTATCCAGCAACAAATCCAACAGGACAGCCAGCAGCACTACAACCTGAAAACGGTGGCTGTCAGTCTGCAACGGCAGGGGCTTGTTGCCAAGGCTGCCCGGAAATTCAAGGCAACGACCACTAGCAGACATAGCCTGCCGGTGTTTGATAACCGTCTGGAGCAGGACTTCAGTGCAATAGCCCCTAACCAGAAATGGGTGGGCGACATCACCTACCTGTGGACAGAACAGGGCTGGTTATATCTGGCTGTCATCCTTGACCTTTACTCTCGTCAGGTCGTGGGTTGGTCAATGTCGGAACGCATGACTGCTGACCTTGTCTGCAATGCCCTGCAAATGGCAGTTTTTAAACGTAAACGACCCAACGGGGTGATCGTCCATTCAGACCGGGGAAGCCAGTACTGTTCCCACGCTTACCGCCAACTGCTGGAAAAACACCAACTGGTGGGCAGCATGAGTGCCAAGGGCAACTGCTATGACAATGCCTGTGCCGAGAGCTTTTTCCATTCACTGAAGGTGGAAGCCATCCACGGTGAACGTTTTTCTACCCGCGAAGCCATACGCCAAACGGTGTTTGAATATATCGAAACCGATTACAACCGGCTTCGTTTGCACTCTGCCAATCACTACCAAAGTCCGGTAGCATTTGAGGCAGATTTTTACCAACAACTCGCTTCTTGATATGTCCACTTTTAATGGGGTAGATCAAATAGCCTAATCGTTTATCCTAGAGAGATGACCTATGAATTCATTAAAGACTTATCCGCCACGGCGTTTCGCCGGAGTGTGGGAATAGATCGAGACTTATTCACAGAACTCGTGAAGGTGTTAGCCCAAGCGGAATCGGCGAAGAAGCGCTCAGGACGACCGAGCTTAAGCGTAGAGAATCAACTCTGTCTCGCCTTGAGTTACTGGCGTGAATACCGTACCTTCTTTCATTTAGGTTTAAGTTACGGTGTGCATGAATCGAATGCTTACCGCATAGTGACACGGGTGGAAGATCGCTTAGCCGCATCGGGTTTTTTAGAGTTAGTTAAACCTGCCGCGCCGTTGGTACCTGAGCCTGAGGCACACCCGCCAAGCTCGCGTACCGTTGTACTGCTAGATGCGAGTGAAGTCCCGATTGAGCGTCCTAAAAAAGTCAAGAACGCCATTACAGCGGTAAGAAGCACACGCATACCTTAAAATTTCAGGTGGTGGTGGACGAATCGGATGGACGTATTTTACAAGTCGCCTTAGCCCAAGGGAATGAACATGATCTAACCCTAGCCCGTCAACAGACCCAAGCCTTGCCCTTTGGATCACTGTGTGTCGTCGACTTGGGCTATCAAGGCTTAAGTTTAGACGGCAGTCGCGTGGTGTGGCCGTTTAAGAAACCGAAACACGGGGTGCTAGAGCCTGAGCAACAGGCCTTTAATCGATGCTTAGCCCGTGTGCGAATTAAAGTCGAGCACTGCATTCGTGGTTTGAAAGTGTTTCGTCTACTCAAAGGCGTTTATCGTGGACGGCGGCGACGTTTTGATCTGCGGTTGAACTTGATCGCTGCCTTTATCAATCGCATGATCACTACATAACTTCTTTCGCAAGAAGTCTTTTATCCTCTTTGTTTGAAAATGAGTCGATCATTTTTGTGTGCATAACGTCAACATGACGGGCGCGGCAGGGAGTAAATCGTTAAGAATCGAGGGCTGTCACCGCGTCCGTCGTCGAGCTGCTTGTTAGATATTAACCACCTATCTTTGTTAGGATTTGAATTTAATCTAAATTTGATCAACAATATTTTTGCGCTTCTCTTCATATTCAGCATCAGTGAGCAACCCATCTTCATGAGCCTGCTTTAATTTTTGTAAAAGTGTCAGTGAATCAGAAGCTGCTTTTGATTTGGCGGATTTTTTTTGAGTTTTTGATTTATTCTCGGAGATTAAGGTTTTAAGCTCTTGTTTAGCGAAACTTAATTGTTGTTGAATTTCTTTTGTCAATGCTTGAGCCTCTTTTTTGGCTTCAGCAATTTGTGCTCGTTTTTGAGCAACATCTTTAGCTATTGATGCGTTTGATGCAGCGGCAGCAGACCTCATCGCCGATCTGTATTTTGAACCCAATAGCCCACCTATAAAGCCTCTACCCATGCCTTGATTGTTTGCACGAGCCTCTGCCGCACTTTGAGATAACGCGGCATTTGTATCTGTCCATTGTTGAACCGCCTCCTTTGCTTGAGTTAATTGCTGTGTAAGCCGTGCAATCTTATATTCAGCTTCCTCGATTTTTGATTGATAATCATCCTGGTAAGGCATAATTATTCTCTTTTAAATTTTTGATAAATGATTGATCTATATAAAGTATCTAACGTCATAGCTGAGCAGAACTGGCATAGCCAGTTTCTGACTCGGCGACTTGTTGGTTGCTTGCGAGGTATTCATAAGAACTCTATTTATTGAATTCTACACCGACAAATCGCCATTAAAGGAGTCTGCTGGCAAAAGCATCATGAATTCAGTTCAGGATAGAAATTCTTCAAAACGTAGTTATTGATAGAAATTTCTATCCTGAACTGAATAGCAGATTTTTTTGCTTTTTTCAGCTTCTTCTTATAATTTAAGATTTGTCTTTCAAATCAATGATTTGGTCTTGCTATCGCAACCAACGTCATGTGTGACGGGCGCGGCGGGGAGTAAATTGTGCGAAGTTGCGGGCTGTCACCGCGTCCGTCGTCGACATAATTGTTAGGCTCTTATCTACGCTTCATTAAAAATATGCTCAATAAAATTATTAAATGATTTGGTTAAGTCTTCTACGTAAACTTCAATTAATTCTATTGTATTTAGATTTCCATCTTTCATGTAAATTGTATTTATTGTTGGGTGATCTAAACCAATAAGAACATAACTCTCGGGTACTGCTAAGTGATGTGCAAATGAGTTTCTCAAATCTATTATAGTTTTAAAAAAATCAAGGTCTTTTTCTTTTATAGAACGCAAATATTCTTTGGTTTTACTAGGAGGCAAAGACTCAACTCCATTGATGGATCGCAGCTTGACAATTTTATTTGACTTGAACTCTATTGTATCTCGTTCAAGCTCGATCCATTCATGCATGAAGACATCATCAATAAATCTTTTGATTTGAATAATGAAATCTTCGGATATTATTTTAAAATAATGAAGTCTTTCAATGCTGTAGCCATTATTTTTATCTGTATGTATTTGTTTAATTTCTTTTGTGCGATTATTAAGATAGTGCAATCGCCCAGAAAGTGACATTGATATTGTGCTTGGCGCAATGACGTGCGGAATCCCCTTGTATTTGATTTTCGATAAAAGGGGAATTTGCTTTATGCTAAGATCACCCGTGAGTTCATGCTTGAACTGAATAATTCGGCGTTTATATTGTGGCCTCCAAAAGTTATTAGGATGCATATGCCATTCATTGGTCAATGGATCAAACACAGAAATTTCAATCCCATCTGTTATTTTTGACTGCGGCTCTACAAATGTCGCAAACATAGGGAGTAAAGGAGTGCCTGTAAATGGATCAATATCAACAATTTCTTCATTAATAAAGAAATTATCGTACCGGTCATAATTATAACAAACGATTATCGGTCTTGATTGGTTGTTCATGCTGCGATTTTTTAGCCTAACGAAAATAGCTGAGCAGAACTGGCATAGCCAGTTTCTGACTCGGCGACTTGTTGGTTGCTTGCGAGATATTCATAAGAACTCTATTTATTGAATTCTACACTGACAAATCGCCATTAAAGGAGTCTGCTGGCAAAAGCATCATGAATTCAGTTCAGGATAGAAATTTCTATCAATAACTACGTTTTGAAGAATTTCTATCCTGAACTGAATAGCAGATTTTTTTGCTTTTTTCAGCTTCTTCTTATAATCTGAGATTTGTCTTTCAAATCAATGATTTGGTCTTGCTATCGCAACCAACAGTATATTAGGCGGAATGCTATGTATAACAACTTATACGGAAACTGCCTAGCACAATAACTAGTATCGTAAAAGCATCTATAACTACTTGTAAGCACTAAAGTTTATACTATATAGATCAATAATAAACCAAAATTATACAGCCCTTTACCAATATTTCGCCACCTATAATCCAAAAAACTTATTGCTAATGGCGCAAATCCTTTAACACGCACCACCATCTGCGCCACAGGCAGTGAAGATGAATCCTGAACAAGCTTTACTAGATAGGCTTGCCAAATTTGCACTTGCTCAAATAGCTTTGACATTCTTTCACTTAGGCGGCATTCCGACCCAGCCCAGCAACCCCCACCTCAAGAAATGAGCAAACTAATCACTTATTGATTGAGGTGAATAACGTCAACAACGGCAAACCGAATTTGACCAAGAAAAGGCAAGCAACACATCCCCCAAATAAGGGAGCAGCCTTCCGCTTTCTTTTCACATTTAGCGCATTTTTGCCACAAATTCAGCGCGTATCTTTATCCCTGTCAAGACAAGAAAACTTTAAACCAATTCACAAGGGAAACATCATGAAATTGAAAACTCTACTCTCAAGTTTATTAGTGGCTGGCGCAGTCCTCGGCTCTTCCGCAGCGTTTGCCTCGCCTAGTTATCACGCTAACACCATTAATCTGGGTGCTTTAGAAGCGCGAATT
>AATN01000009.1_pt1 | contig 51649 bp, 36 predicted proteins | sample 270648 | NCBI WGS metagenome assembly AATN01 (sample SAMN02954269, study PRJNA17659) | bioreactor sludge metagenome | biome: terrestrial; feature: bioreactor; material: sludge; isolation source: Enhanced Biological Phosphorus Removal (EBPR) bioreactor sludge | place: Australia: Brisbane, Queensland
TAGCTTGATTCTTATTACTGGGTTAGTCGCGCTGCTCGGTGGTTCTGGCTGGCTAACNCCTTATTTGGGAGAGTCTTGGAGTTTATATGGCTTGCAAGGCATTTTATTGGCACATTGTTTCTTAAATTTTCCATTTGCGATTCGAGCTTTTTATTTGCAGTTGCAAGCCTTACCGGCTAGCTCTTGGTTATTAGCACGCCAATTAAAGTTCAATACTTGGCAGCAATGCAGTCTCTTAGAATGGCCGCAATTGCGTGGGCGTCTACTTACTGTCTGGGTCTTTATCTTTGTGCTGTGCTTTAATAGCTTTGCAGTCGTTTTATCTTTGGGGGGTGGGCCACAAGCCACCACTTTGGAAGTCGCTATTTATCAGGCGCTTAAATATGATTTTAATATTCCTGAAGCTTTGAGTTTAGCGTGGTTGCAACTATTGATTGCAGGTAGTTTATATTTACTGATAACCCGGTTTGGCTCTAGTGGCTGGCTGTCAGCCGATACCGCAAAACCGCAGTTCTTGCCGAAACCAAAACCTGTGCAGGCGGGTTTACATCAGTTCAGTTATTACTTGGCTTGGGTGCTGCTAGTAGCCCCGTTGCTAGCTCTGAGTCCTAGCCTATTGCAGATCACTGCTGAACGCTTAAGCAAACTATCGCTCCTAAAACCCTTATTGACTAGTTTAGGCTTGGGTTTATTAGCCGCCTGTTTAGCTGTCCTAATCGCCCTATTAGTACTCAGCCCGATTCGTCAAGCCCATCAACAACATCAGTGGCGCAAGCAATGGCTATTGGAGGGATTAGCGAATCATCATTTAGTAATGCCTGCTATGGTATTGTCAGTCGGCTTATATGTTTGGTTACTAAAGCATCTGGATTTGGAAAATTGGGGGCTGGTTTTTGTAGTTTTAGTGAATACGCTGGTATTAGTGCCGTTTGCTACTCAGCAATTAAAACCTCGTTTATTTCAATTTGATGATCAATATCAGCGCCTAGCCAAACAATTAAAGCTGAATACCTTGGCTTATTGGCGAGTCTTACTCCCTTGGTTAGCACGGGATTTACAGGCAGCTTTTATCCTATGTTTATTATTGGCGATGGGGGATGTCGCTATTTTCTCGATTTTTGCTAATGATGATTGGGTAAGTTTACCTTGGTTAATCTATAGCTATGCCGGTAGTTACCGAATTGTAGAGGCGTCAGTCTTATCTTTTGTATTACTATTGATTTGTGCGGCCTTGGTATTGTGCTTAGAACGAATAAAAAATCAATAAAGTTTTGAACTCTTTTTCCTAGCTAACGTCTATCTTGTTAAGTCAATAACAAGGTTAAAAATATGCAGCGTATTTGCTTACTGATAGCTTGCCTTTTCCTTATGCCCACTAGTTTACTGGCCCAAGTTTTAGGTGATAAGGATGGTTTGTTAAAACCTATTTCTTTTGAGCAATTCGATCAACAACTCAGAGCAGAGTTAAAGTCACGCATTCTTGTGAGTGACTATCGACCCATGCCCATGATTCAAGCTCCCTCGGTGATGGCTCAAGCTAGCCCAGGCTCTGGAGTAGCTCGAGCAAGGCCGAGTGTGAGAGCGCGAGCCTCTGCAGGTCAAGTATCTAGCACCAATCTACAGGAGCAGGGGGTTGATGAAGCCGATAGGGTCAAAACTGATGGCCGTTATCTGTATGGTGCTAATCCACAAGGTGGTGGGATTCGAGTGTTTGATACGCAAGCAGTTTCGGGTTCAACGCTTAAACAAATTGCAACGCTTGGTATGCCAGTCAACTCACAATTGCAGGGTTTATATCTAATTCCTAACAAAAAGCAACTGGTTGCAATTACTAGTTCATATCAGCCTATGTACTCTGGGATGCGCCACCCTTATCGAGGTGGTTCTGGACAAACACAAGTGTTAATTTTTAACACAAATAATGCTAGCAACCCACAGCTTATTCGCCAACTGAAAATAGAAGGTGGTTTTTTTCAAACAAGAAGAATTAATAATCGCCTCTATTTATTTTTAAACCATTATTTGGAAGGTTATCCAAATACTTATAAAGGCCTTGAAACTAAAAAACCTTTAACCGAAGCACAAAAAGAGTTTGAAAAGCAGAAAATTAGTACTGCTATTGATAAGTGGAGTGTTGTTGAGTTATTACCACATTATTTTGAAAAGGATAGTAAAGAGGCAAAAAAATTATTTAAAAATAACTCACTTTACATGGTTAATGAAAAACCTGATACTTTTTATCAGTTTAATTCACTTATTAGCATAGATTTGGATAGCCCCCAGCAAGCACCTGAAGCTTTAGGTTATTTCGGCAATGTTGGCAATTTTTATATGTCCGATAAAGCTGCTTATTTAGTTTCTCCTTATGATCCTTTGGCGAAAGCCCCTATTAGCTCCATGCAAGGTAATGTTGTTCATAAATTTGCGGTCAGTGGTAAAAGCTTTAATTATCGTGGTTCAGGCGCTTTCTTCGGCACGCTCAACTGGAATGAGCTGAGTAGTTTCCAATTTGATGAAGATCAGCGCGGTAATTTACGTGTAGTGACTTACAATATGGCGCAAACCACTAAGCATCCTGATCCGATCACACGCTCTCCAGTGATCTTAACGGTCTTGGCTGAAGTGCCTAATGCTAAACAACTGATAACCGTCGGACGCTTGCCGAATGCTAAATATCCACAAGCAATTGGTAAGCCCGGTGAGCGTTTATATGGGGCACGCTTGTTTAATAATTATGCTTATTTTGTCACTTTCCGGAATACTGATCCGCTCTATGTGGTGGATTTACGCGATCCACGTGATCCTAAAGTGACTGGCGAATTAGTGATACCGGGTTTTTCAGATTATCTCCATCCCGTAACGTCTAACTTACTTTTAGGCGTAGGTAAAGCCGCCGATGCTCAAGCGGGTGGCGCTCAACAAGGCTGGAAGCTTTCGCTGTTTGATATTAGCAATCCCAATCGCCCCCAAGAAATTGACAAAGTGCAGTTAGGTGGCCCCGGTTCTGATAGTCCCGCTAATCGTAATCATCATGCCATTACTTCTTTAGCTATCAATAATAATACTCTTACCCGCGTCGCCTTGCCGATTATGGTTTCTGATCTCAATACAGGGACAACCAAAAATGGCTTGCATCGGTTCGAGGTGAATCATGCTCAGCGCAAACTGAAGCATTTGGGCGGGTTTTCAGTTAGTCCGGCTAACGACTGGTACTGGGATGAAAATGATCGCAGCATTTTGATTGATAACAATGTTTACTATTTCCACAATGGCAACTTCTATGCGAGTGCTTGGGCTGCTAAGTAATTGATGTTAGTGATACAAAATCTATTATTGCGCCGTGGCTCTTGGCAGCGGCGCTATGATTTACAGATAACACCTAGTTCCATTGTCACTATTCAAGGTCGTAGCGGAGCAGGGAAGTCAGCCCTACTAGCTGCAATCGCCGGTTTTGAGCCAGTGGCTGCAGGGGATATTCAATGGCAAGGCCAATCTTTGTTGCCGTTAGCCATTGAGCAGCGCCCAGTCAGTATGCTGTTTCAAGAACATAATTTATTTGAGCATTTGAGCGTCGCGCAAAATTTAAAACTAGGTTTAAACTTCAGTTCTCCGGCCGTCAGGCAAGCCGCCATTCAAGCGGCTGCAGAGCGTCTAGAAATCACCGCTTATTTAAGCAAAATGCCGAGTGAGTTATCGGGTGGTCAACGCCAACGAGTCGCTTTACTACGCACTTTGCTACGGCCAGAACCCTTGATTTTATTGGACGAACCCTTCGCTGAATTAGATGCTTATACCCGCGAATTAGCTGCTGTGTGGGTGAGAGAGACCGCTAAAGCTGCGCACAAAACTGTATTATTAGTCACCCATCAAGATGAAGATGTTGAGCGCTTAGCTGACCAGAATCTTATTTTTGAGTAGCGGTTAAGTCTTGCAAATAACGCACAGCACCTAAACCCGCTTGCTTACCCGTTGCTAAACAAGCGGTTAGTAAATAGCCACCTGTAGGCGCTTCCCAATCGAGCATTTCACCTGCACAGAAGACACCCGGTAAGTCTTTAAGCATTAAATCGGGAGTAAGAGCTAAAAAATCTATTCCCCCTGCCGTGCTAATGGCTTCATCTAAAGGTGTCATACCAGTGACAGTGATGGGTAGATTTTTTAACAGATGAACCAGATAGTCTGCAGTGGGTGCACGGGTCTTATCGAGCTTTTCAAAGATTAAAGCTGTTTTCAGGTTATCGAGTTTTAGTTGGCTTTTTAGAAAGCTGCCAAGAGATTTTTTTGAAGAGCGTTGTTTTAAAACAGCCTCTAACTGAGTTTGGGTCTGATGTGGGCATAAATCTAAATAGAAACTGGCACTGCCGCGTTGCTCTAGGCAATCACGTAAGCGGGCAGCGAAAGCATAAACCAGACTACCTTCAATACCTTGTTCAGTAACAATGAGTTCACCTTGACGAGTTTCTGTATGCCCCGACAGATCAGTAAAGCTTAAGCTGACGGGTTTAAGCGGTAAACCAGCTAAGGGCTTTAGATAAGCACTCCAAGCACAGAGAAAGCCATTATTGGCAGGGCGTAAGGGTTTAATCGGAATCTGTTGCTCAGCTAGCCAGTCTACCCAAGCACCATCGCTGCCCAGCTTTTTCCAACTAGCGCCACCTAATGCAAGGATGCTCACGGGATAGTGTTTAGTGATAATCCCTGTTGGAGTTTGCAAGCGCCATTCCTGAGCTGCATTCAAACCTAAACAGCGATGACGCGGATAAATAGTTAAACCCTGATGTTTTAAACGGCTCAACCAAGCGCGTAATAAGGGAGCGGCTTTCATTTCCTTGGGGAAAACCCGCCCTGAGCTACCAATAAATGTTTCGATGCCTAACTCAGCGCACCATTGGCGTAAAGTATTTGGGCTAAAGGCTTGTAAATAGGGTTCAAGCTCAGCAGCACGTTCGGCATAACGGGTTATGAAGCTTGCGAAAGCTTCAGAATGGGTGAGGTTCAAACCACCAATGCCAGCCAGTAGGAATTTGCGCCCCACGGAGGGCATCGCATCATATAAATCAACCGCAAACCCTGCTTGAGTGAGTTGTTCGGCAGCCATTAAACCGGCAGGCCCCCCTCCAATCACTGCGGCCAGCGTTGCTTGTTGATTCATGCGTTTTCCAATAGTTGTGAGCGTAACCACGTCGGTACGCGCTCATCCAACCAATAGCATAATTTCCAAGGTACACGACCCCTTATAAAGCCCACATGCCCGCCATGTTCGGTGAGCTCCAAACGCACACTCGCGCTGGTTTGTTCGGCGCTAGGGACGATACTGGGGCGCATAAAAGGATCATCTAGCGCATGAATAATGAGAGTAGGTGTTTGAATCTTGCCTAAGAACTGCGCACTACTAGAACGTTGATAATAATCCGCTGCATTCGCGAAACCATTTAAAGGAGCCGTCACCTGATCATCGAATTGATAGAGGGTGGTGAGTTTATTGAGATCCAGTGGTTTAGGCTCAGCTAAACGCTGGAATTTAGTTCGATAAGAGTCTTTCAATTGTTTCAACAAATATTGCCCATACACTCGTGCAAAACCCTGTTCAAGTTTTTTCGCGCAGACCGCTAACTGAAAAGGTGTGGAGATGGCAACGGCTGCTTTTAAGCCAGAGCGATTGCCCGTTTCACCTAAATATTTGAGTAACAAGTTTGCACTTAAGGATACACCAATCGCAGCAGCAGGCATTTGTCTACGTGCTTGTAATTGTGTTAAGACCTCTGCTAAGTCGGCTGAAGCGCCCGAGTGATAGCTTTTGGCTAAACGATTCGGCTCAAGGCCGCGTCCACGTAACAGCATAAAGACTACGCTGAAGCCTGCTTGATGTAAGGCTTGTACCAAAGTAGAGACATAATGAGAATTCAAAGTACCTTCTAAGCCATGCATCATCAGTACTAAAGGCGCTTGAGGGCGTGGATACCAAGCCAAATCAATAAAGTCGCCATCCTTAAGTTCTAGCCGTTCCCAAGTGAAGTCGAGCTGCGGGCGTTTACGCATTAAGGTCGGTAAAATAGTTTGCAGGTGCGGTGATTTTAGCCACCACGGTGCTCGATAACTGCTAATAATTCTTTGACCCATAAACGCCAAGGTTCTGCCGCAAAATAAGCGCTGCATGATACCATGCGTGCTCTAGAAATCCTCTTTTTAAGGTGTCGTAAGTCATGCAGGTTCGTGCTGAGCAAATCACTGAACATCTACGCTTAGGTTTAAAACCGGTGTATTTAATTAGTGGTGATGAACCGCTGCAGGTGATGGAGGTGGCGGATGCGGTGCGCACAGCAGCCAAGCAGCAAGGCTTTAGTGAGCGTGAAATCCTCAATGTCGATGCCCAATTTGATTGGAGTTTGCTCTTAGCCGCCAGTGAGGCTTTATCCTTATTCTCTGAGCAAAAGCTAATCGATTTACGCCTGAATTCTTGCAAAATTGGTGCTGCAGGTAGCAAAGCGCTGCAGCAGTATTTAGCCCACCCAGCGAGTGACAAGGTGTTACTCATTCAATGTGGGCGTTTGGATAAAGCTTGTCGGAGTGCGGCTTGGGTCAAAGCGATTGAAAGCCAAGGGGTGCTCGTGCAAGTCTGGGATTTATCCCCGCAGCAAGCTTTGGCATGGCTCGCTAAGCGTATGCGTGAAGCGGGCTTAAATGCGAGTGAGGCTGCCGTGCGCTATTTAAGTGAGCATGTCGAAGGTAATTTACTGGCCGCCGTGCAAGAAATTAATAAGTTAAAACTGTTGTATGACCAAGAACTCATCAGTGTGGAGCAAATGGCAGCGGCTATTTCAGATAGCTCACGCTTTACGGTATTTGATTTAGCGGATGCTATTTTGGCGCAAGACCTCAAGCGCTTACAGCATATTCTGCAAGTTTTGCAGGAGGAGGATACAGCCTTGCCCTTATTAGTTTGGGCTTTCGGTGATTTACTGCGTCAACTATACGAGGCTTGTGAAAACCAGCGCCAACAACGCTCTAATCAAGCGCTCATTATGCGTCTACCTAAAAATCGACAAGCACCGTTTCAAGCTGCGATCAAGCGTATGGAGCGCGCAAATTGGCCGAGTTTATTTAAGCGGTTAGCGCTGCTAGATCAGCATAGTAAAGGTGTAGGCTTAGATGTTTCGCGGCACCCGGAACGTTTATGGGATGGGGTGTTTGATATGGCTTTGGCGCTGATGGGGAAAAGATTGTTTGGAGTTTGATGGGGTAGTCTTTTTGAGTTGACTTTTCCGGTGATTGTTTTGATGACCTGAGCCAAAAATTTACCTTCTTGCTCATCTTTGAGTTGAACAAGAACTAGAACATCTGGATCTTCTGTATATGCTTTAATTTCATCAGTGTTTAAAATTCTATAAAGAGGATGAATTGCTTTAATAACAGGTGAAAACACTAAAAATCCTAAGGTGATAGATAAAACGGTAGTAGTTTTTAGCATTTATCATGGATTTTTATTTGACTTTACTAAAAACAAAAGACTTACACTCTCAGATAGATCTTTTGTGTGTGATTTAACATAGCCATTCTTTTCATAAATCCGAATATTACTAACACTTTTACTCCCCGTGAATAACTCAAAGCTATTTGTATTTTTATGCATTTTCTCAATATGTTTTAATAATGCAGTGCCTATACCTTTTTTTTGAAATTCGGGATCTACAATAAGGCGGCCGATTTTACAAACATCATTGTCGACCTTAGCTCGAACAGAGCCAACGATTTGATTATTAATAATAGCTTTGAGAATAACTGAGTCTTCAAACTCTTGATACAGTGAATCAAGAGTTTGTGTTAAAGCTGGCAAAGACCAGTCATTATATAGTTTAGCTTCAGATTGATAGGCAAGGACTTGTAGTTTAAGTATTTCTTTTGCGTCTTTTGACTCTGCAGCAAGAATCTCTACCATATTTTTTCTTTAAAAATGTATTAGGAGGAAATGTATATACCATCTTCACTGTGATTCTGTCTAGTCTAGGACGTTGGGGTTGTATGCCCCTGAAACCACCCCGAAAGAGATACTTAACCTTAACCCCACAGAGATAGATAAGTTAACTTTAAGTTCAAGCCAATCAGCGTAGACTAGTACAGCTTGACAGGCTGTGATAGCAATAAGAATGCAGTTCATTACCCAATTCCTTTTTCCATTTTTGCTTTGGCTGCCCAAAGTTAATCGCGAAACTTTAAAAGCAGATTTAGTGGCTGGCTTGACCGGTGCGGTGATTGTGTTACCGCAAGGGGTGGCCTTTGCAACTATCGCGGGTTTGCCACCGGAATATGGTTTATATACCGCGATGGTGACACCTATTGTGGCCGCTTTGTTTGGTTCGTCTTGGCATTTGATTTCGGGGCCAACTACCGCGATTTCGATAGTAGTATTTTCGGCTATCAGTGGGCATGCCGAGCCGGGTAGTGCCACCTTTATTCAATACACTCTGACTTTGACTTTTCTAGCCGGTGTCTATCAGTTGGCGTTTGCACTGGCTCGTTTAGGCGTGTTGGTTAATTTTGTTTCACATACGGTGGTGATTGGCTTTACGGCGGGGGCAGCAATTTTGATTGCAACTAGCCAGATGAATCAAATCTTTGGGGTGGAAGTAGCACGTGGTGAGTCGTTCTTAGTCACTTGGTTTGATATTACACAGCAACTGCCACAGATGAATGTGTATGTCTTCACGGTAGCTATTCTCACTTTAGTCATTGCCTTAGTTCTAAAAACTTGGGTGAAGCGCTTGCCGAATTTATTACTGGCTTTGGTGGCGGGTAGCGTGATCGCGTATCTGCTGGGAGGGAAAGAAGTCGGTATCAAATTAGTTGCGGAAATTCCTGCACACCTACCACCGCTTTCTATGCCCGATTTTTCCTTAGCCACTATCAAAATGCTTGCCCCCCAAGCCTTTGCTGTAGCTCTCTTAGGTTTAATTGAAGCCGTGTCGATTAGTCGGGCGATTGCTTCTAAATCACATCAGCGGATTGATGGCAATCAGGAGTTTTTCGGGCAAGGTTTGTCCAATATTGTTGGGAGTTTCTTTTCCAGCTATGCAGGTTCGGGGTCATTTACACGTTCTGGTCTAAATTATACTTCAGGTGCACAAACCCCCTTATCGGCTATTTTCGCAGCAGTCTTGCTGGCACTGATTATTCTGCTGGTTGCCCCGCTCACGGCTTATTTGCCGATTCCTGCAATGGCTGGGGTGATCATGCTGGTGGCATGGAATCTAGTCGATTTCGGGCATATTAAAAAAATCTTTGAAACCAGTCGTGCAGAAACCAGTATTTTGCTCACCACTTTCTTGGCGACTTTATTTTTAGAATTAGAGTTTGCTATTTATTTGGGTGTTCTGCTCTCACTGATTTTATTCTTAGCACGTACTTCGATTCCTGATGTGGTCAGCTTAGTACCGACCACAGAGCCTGCCACTGGTAAGAGTATTTTGGTGAATAAATACCGTGACGAGCGCTTGCCCGAATGCCCGCAATTAAAAGTGGTGCGTATTGATATGTCGGTGTATTTCGGTTCCGCCAATCATATTCAAAATCGCCTGCATTATATGAGTGAGCAGCAAGGTTATAAGCGCATTTTGGTAATTGGTTCAGGGATCAATTTTATTGATCTTACCGGGGCAGAAATGCTGGAACAGGAGTCGGCACGGCTTAAGGCGGCAGGCGGTGGCCTGTATTTTGCGGGTCTAAAGCGTAAGGTGAATACTTTTATTCATAAAGGGCATTTTGATGAGCATATTGGCAGTGCCTTTTTCTTTGAAACCAAACGTGAGGCTATTGCACAAATCACCCGTACCATTTTGGATCATAATTATTGCCATCATTGTGCTTTGCGGGTGTTTCAAGAATGTCATCAGCCACCTCTAACACCACCCGAACCCGCTAAAATCTAGGTCTGGTGCACATAAAATTTTCGACAGTTGGTTAGGCTCAGGCTATGCTTGGCACTGAGTCTTAAGCAGAAATAGGAATAAAAATGCGTATTCACCTCATGTTAACCGGTGGCACCATTGATAAGCTTTATAATCCCTTAAAAGGTGAGTTGGGCTTCACGCAGACCCATATTCCAGCAGCCTTAGAGCAAGGTCGCTGTGGAGTAGATTTAGAAGTGCAACAGCTTTGTTTAAAAGATAGCCTCGAGATGACCGATGAAGATCGGGCACAAATTTTAGAAGCTTGTCGTAATAGTCCGCATCAGCAGATTGTCATTACCCATGGCACTGACACGATGGCAGAAACTGCGCGCTATTTAATGGCCGCTCATCTGAATAAAACCATTGTACTGACTGGGGCGATGATTCCCTTAAGTGTGAATGGCTCAGATGGGTTATTTAATCTAGGCTCAGCTTTAGTAGCAGTACAAACCCTATCCACTGGCGTTTATATTGCCATGAATGGGCGGGTATTTAATGGCGCACAGGTCACTAAAAATCGTGTTTTAGGGGTGTTTGAGGCTTTGCATTGAGCCACTCATAGCTGCTATTCCGCTTATAGTCAGGGTAAGTGCGGTCAAAATTTGCAAAATTTTAATTCTTCGCTAAGCTCCGTGTACTTCACCTCAATGATCTAGGCCTAATGAAAACAATAGGAAAGTGGGTGTTGCTGTTATTGGTCGTGGTCACGGTAGCAGTCACCTTGGTTTCGTTTTACTACTCGAACTTTAAAAAAACTGAAACCATCAGCTCAAGCACACAACCAACTCCGCCTATAGTCAATGCGCCAAGCTCAACTAAGGCTGCTGCTCAGCATAAAGCCCCTGAGCCACTCACCGCAGAAATTCCAATTATTCCCCCGACTCAAGTGCGCCCATTGATTGGAGTGAATGTAAATGAGCTGCATTATGAGGATGCAAGCTTTCCTTTTGTGGATTTGTTTCGCCAATCTGCACCTTTCAAAGACAATGTTTTAGAGCAAGCGGATGCTGATAAGGTTGAGTACGATGCACAAGATTGGCCGTTGCGCTTGCATGGGGCGACGATTGCTAGCAAATTCATTGGTAAAATGCCCCCTGCTGCCTTGGTCGAAGGTGATTACGTGGTACTTTATGATGGCGTAGGACAGTTAAGTTATGGGCATGGGGTAGCAACCGTTAGCCAAAGCCCGAATCGCGATGTGATTCGTTTAAAGCCGGGCGAAGATGGGGAAATCAATGCAAGTTTATTGATTACTGCCTTGGATGAAACCGACCCGATTCGGAATATTCGGATTTTACCGCCCGGTGGCATTTGCCAAGATAACCCGTATCAGCGAGTGTTTGCGCAGTCTGAATGCAGTTCGGGCGCGAGTTATTTGCCCTTCGAGCAATACTACAGCAGTATTCGCTTCACGCCAGAATATCTTAATTATCTGAAAGACTTCAGTACGATTCGTTTTATGGCAATGTCAGGCATTACTCGCAATCCGGAAAGTCATTGGTCAGAACGTCCTAATCTGCAAGAAGCAACTTGGGGCGGTGGTTATGGGGCGCGGGGTGCACCTTTGGAGATTCAAGTCGATTTGGCCAATCGGCTGCAGGCTGATGCTTGGTTTAATTTGCCACATGCTGCCGATGATGAATATATTCGGAATTTTGCTACTTATGTGCGTGATCATTTGCAGCCACAAGCTCGCATTTATGTCGAATATACTAATGAGGTGTGGAATACCTCGTTTTCGCATAGCGAATACACGCAAAAGCAAGGCATTGCTGCCGGTTTTAGCATAAATTCGGTGGAGGCGGGCTATCAGTATTACATCAAACGAGCCGGTGAAGTCTTTGCGATTTGGGAGCAGGTGTTTGGTGGGCGCGAGCGCTTAACGCGGGTAATCGGTGCTTGGGATACCCGTCCGGATATTTCCAAAAAGTTTTTAGGTGAGTATGGTGGAGCGCAAATTGCAGATGCGATGGCGATAGCTCCGTATTTTGGTGGCAATACCAAAGGCTATCGGGAATCGACGACAGTCGATCAAATCTTTGAGCTGACTACCGCTAAAGATTCTTTCCGTTCTTTGCCGCAAATTTTAGAGCATGTGCGTGAGCAGGCGGAAATTGCTCATCACTATGGTTTGAAGCTGATTGCCTATGAAGGAGGACAAGGTTTAGTGGATTGGGCGACGCGAGAGCCTACTCAGCACCCTAATCCGTTATTCTTTGCCGCGAATCGTGATCCGCGTATGGGCGAGCTTTACACAGAATTACTCAAGGGCTGGAAAGAGGCCGGTGGTGAGTTATTTATGGCTTTTTCTTCACCGCGCACTTGCCAATGGTTTGGTTGCTGGGGCTTAAAAGAACACATTCGCCAACCCCGTGAAACGGCTTATAAATACAATGCTGTTTTAAACTTTATTGACACGCATCGGGATTGGGTGCCGAATGCTGAGGAAGGAGCTAATTTAGCGGTTAAGCAAGCGGCTATGCCCGATGAATTACCCGCTGAGAAAAAGCCGCATAAACCGGGTGAGCCTTTAATTGTCTTTCGCCCCGCTAAAGACCCTGAGCGTTATTTCTTCCTTGAAAATCCCCGGACTTTGGATACTTTGATTGCCGGTGAAGATTGGGCGAAGCGGGATTTATTCGGTAAATGGGAAGGCAAATGGGATGAAAATTATCTGTATTTAGCCGTGCGGGTTTACGATGAGTCGATTAAAACTGATTCGGAAAATCCCGAAGATGATGATTCGGTGGAGTTTTATATTGATGCCGATAATAGTCGGCAGGCTAGCTATGATGGGAAAAATGATTATCGCATGACTTTTGCGTGGGGGCGTAAACAGGTCATTCTTGATCCAAAATCCCCGCAAACTATTTCCCCCGATTTAAGTTATGAGTTTAAAACTACTGCCGATGGCTATGTGCTGGAGGCGAAAATTCCGTGGAAAATGTTAGGCGTGAATATTGGCATCAAAAGCCGGGTTGGGATTGAAGTACAAGTGAATGATGATGACGATGGGGGTGCACGCGATAAGAAAATTTCTTGGCTCGCGCGCGAAGATAATGCAATGCATGACCCACGTTTGTTTGGCGTAGTGCTAATTAGTGGGCGCTAAGCGGTCACGTTCAGCATCCATGCTCGCCATTAAAGCGGCTGTATAACGCTGGCCTTGCACAGTTGTTTCGTTAATCAGTTCATTTAAGGCGGCTACTGTGCTGACACTTAATTCGATATCTCCCGCACCCGCGTTTTCGAGCATATAGTCGATATGCTTAGTGCCGGGAATGGGAATCAGCGTGGCTGTACCTTGCGGATTCTTCTGCGCTAAGATCCAAGCGAGTGCTAATTGGGCGAGCGTGCAGCCTTGTTGCTTAGCTAATTCTGCGTAAGGTTGTAGTAGTTTACTATTTGCTGCAAATGCTTCTGGCTCAAAACGCGGACGTGCATTCGTACAACGTATATCGTCTTTAGTTAACTGCGTGACATCGTGTGCTTTGCCCGTTAAAAAACCGCGACCTAAGGGCGAGAAGGGCACAAAGGCCACACCTAGCTCTGCACAAGCTGCTAGTAAACTAGTTTCGGGTGTGCGTGACCATAAAGAGTATTCGGATTGTACGGCAGTGACCGGATGTTCGGCTTGAGCACGGCGTAGAGTCGCGGTGGAGATTTCTGATAAACCCAAACTTCGAATGTTACCCGCATGAATTAAATCAGCTAAGCCGCCAACGCTTTCTTCCACTGGCACCTGCGGGTCAAGGCGATGCAAGTAATACAAATCAATCACTTCGGTTTGTAAGCGCTTGAGACTATCTTCGCATTGCTTCTTTAAAACTTCTGGCCGACCATTAATCACAGGTTTGCCAGTTTCGTCTTTACTCAAACCACATTTGCTAGCCAGCACATACTCTTGTCGACGTTGCTTTAGCGTTGCCCCAATCAAGCTTTCATTATGACCACCACCATACATCGAGGCTGTGTCTAAAAAGCTATAACCCGCATCTAAAGCAGCATGCAACAAGCGCGCTGATTCCTCATCATCCGCAGGGCCATAGCCCATTGAAAAGCTCATACAACCTAAGCCAATCGCGGATACTTGGAAAGGGCCGAGTGTGCGGGTATGCATAGAATCTCACTAAAATAGACAAAAACTAGCCCGTAAGCTTAAAGACAAACTTAACAAATTGGTAGCAGGCCGCTTAGTATGTGTTGGAACTTGGCAAAGAGATCACAGTATGCAAACGAAAGATTTATTAGGGATGGAGCTTCCGATTATTCAAGCGCCCATGGCAGGCGTACAGGGGAGTGCTTTAGCACTGGCAGTTTCAAATGCAGGTGGCTTAGGTTCTTTGCCCTGTGCGACTTTAAGTCCTGAGCAAATGAAAGCAGAGTTGAGCCAACTGCAAGCTCATACAACTCGAGCCTACAATGTAAATTTCTTTTGCCACCAGCCATCAATAATCGATAAAGCTAAACAGCAAGCTTGGTTGCAAGTTCTAGCGCCTTATTATGCTGAATTTGGTGTCGATCTTGCTCAAGTACCTAGCGGTGCTGGGCGTGTGCCTTTCGACCAAACAGCTTTGGAGATTTTGCAGCAGTTTCGCCCGCCAGTCGTCAGTTTTCATTTTGGTTTACCGAGCCAAGAACTCTTACAGCCTTTACGCACTTGGGGGGCGAAAATTATTTCTAGTGCAACTACGGTAGCAGAGGCACGTTGGTTAGAAGCTCAAGGCGTGGATGCGATTATTGCTCAAGGGCTAGAGGCTGGTGGGCATCGGGGTATGTTTTTAACCGAGGATTTAAGCACACAGATAGGCAGTCTGGCTTTAATTCGACAGCTTGTAAAAGCAGTGAAACTTCCCGTGATTGCGGCTGGTGGCATTGCCGATGCTCAAGGCGTAAAAGCGGTTTTGGATTTAGGGGCTATTGCGGCACAAGTGGGCACTGCTTATTTACTCTGCCCAGAGGCAAGTACCAGTGCTTTACATCGCAAAGCCTTAAGTTCTGAAGCTGCCCAATACACGGCTTTGACCAATTTATTCACTGGCCGACCGGCTCGCGGAATTATGAATCGATTGATGCGTGAATTGGGGGCAATTAACCCAAAAGTACCGGTTTTTCCACTAGCAACGAATGCACTATTACCATTACGTGCTAAAGCTGAATCAATAGGCAATAGCGATTTTTCACCCTTGTGGGCGGGTCAGAATTCAAGCAGTTGTAAGCCGATTGCTGCGGCTGAATTGACTCGTGAATTAGCAAGTAAAGCTTAAATGGTTGGCTTAAAAAGTGGCAGCCCCAACAGGAATCGAACCTGTATCTAGCCCTTAGGAGGGGCTTGTTCTATCCATTGAACTATGAGGCCGCAAGGGAAAGTTTGGGTATTCTAGCCTAAATCCTCCGCTTTGCTAGTTTTTTGCGGAGTTTTCAGGGGTGCGGAGTCAGGGGCAATATGAATGGTGCGCTGCGGATACGGCATATCAATTTTGGCTTCACGGAAAGCTTTTTCGATAGCTAGATTTAGCTCACTGATGACAGCCATTTGTTTTTCAACATCTTTGATCACACAACGTAATTCAAAATTAAGTGAACTTTCTGCAAAGCCGCGAAAGAAGACTTGAACCTTTAATTCTCCATATTCGCGCAATACCGCAGGATTCGCTTCACCCACACTGCGTAGGATAAATAAGACCTTTTCTGGGTCAGAGCCATAGGTTACGCCAACAGGAATGATAACACGTCCGTATTGATTGCTCAGCATCATATTGGTGACTTGATTAGCGATCAGCTCAGAGTTCGGGACAATAATATCTGAGCGATCAAAGGTTTGGATCACCGTGGAGCGAATATTGATGTCTTTAACATAGCCTTCTGTCGTACCAACTCTAATCCAATCACCTTTACGGATCGGGCGTTCAAACAGCANAATCAAGCCAGACACAAAGTTGTTGACAATATTTTGTAAGCCAAACCCAATCCCGACCCGATAAGCTCCCGCAATAATTGCTAGATTAGTAAATTGGATGCCAGCAATCGAGAGACCCAGCAAAATCGAGAGAATAATTCCCACATAACCCGCGATAGTGACGGTGGTTTCTTTAGCACCACGGGTCATGTTAGTCCGATTCAACCAATGATTGGCTAGGCTACTTTTAATCAGATGGGTCAAACTAATTAAAATAGCCAGCGACAATAAACCGATAATAATTCGCATCGGTTCAAGGCTGAAGCTGCCGATTTTGATGCCATCCATGAGCTTGGTGAGCATCAATTGCAGTGACTGCTCAGACATTCCCCAAAGGCGCAACAGTACCAAACCCATCAGCGAGAAGATCGCCACGGCATGGGCTAAACGCAGCCAAATTAAACCGGGTACACGTTTGCCATCTTCAATGCCTAAGCGCTTGCGTAAGCGTTTCTGCCAAGGCGCAAGCCCTTCATCAATCCCATCGAAGATTTCAGTCGGAATACGCAACAACAGCCAAGCGACCAAAATCACAAACAAAGTGCCGAACGTGCCATTAAACAAGAAAACAAAAAAATTCCGATAGCCCAACCACAAAGCCACAATTGCTGCACCTAAAGCGACCGCACCTAGCATATATAAGCGGTATTGCTGTAACCAAGGCACAGAGCGCCGCAATAGCCACAGGAGGCGAATCAACGCTAAGCTGGAAAAAGTTCCTAGCACTATTCGAATCAAACCGACCAAACTACTCGGTGGCTCCATATCGAATAGGGTAGAGTGGAAGAGCAAGCCTAATAAAATGGCTAATAGAAAAGTGCGTGCCCAGTAATAGAGTTTTTTGCTGGTTTCAGGAATAACTGGTGTGAAATCCTTGCTCTTAGTGGCCGGGCGCAACATCGCGCTGATAATCACATAACTAATCGTGAACAAAAATAGGGTAGAAGCTAGCTCATTGATGGCAGTGACTCCCGGATGGTTATACAGCAAAGCTAAGCTGGTCAAACCAAACAACAAAATCCAAGCCATAAAGCGAATAATGCTCCGCCAGACGGAAGCAAAAGTGGGGCTAGTTGCGACTAATCCTGAAATATCTTGCTGCGAGTAAGTGTGCTTATAAATACTCCACACTAAGCCTACTAATAGCCCTGCAAAACCGTAGATTAAAGCAATACTAACATTGCGATAATTAATCGGTAGGGCTAGTAAAGTGGAGATAATTTGTTGAGTCTCAGTTGCCCAAAGACTAGGCTGCTGCAGGGTTTGCAAAACAAAACTTAAAGCCGAGGGGCTAGCGGCAAACAAACGTTCTTTCACAATCGTTTGCTTGCTGATACTTACTTGCTCTTGGATTTGATTGGCACGTAAGGCTAACAAGCGGCACTGAGCTAGACGAGTTTCAACTTCCTTTTTTTGCTTATCTAAATCTTTGCGCTTGGTTTGCAGCTCCTTGTCTTCTTGGGCGGGCGCAGTGCCAATACTATCTAAGCCTTGCTTGACTTTGGCTTGCTCAGCTTCTTGTTGACTAATACAAGAAGCTGCAAACTGGCTTGCATTCAAAGCTTGCAACGCAATCGGGTCTAATAACTCAGCCGCCGACGTTTTGATGCTTAAGCGCTGTTCCGCATCTTCCAAGACTTTAGTGTGGTCTTCTAAAGTTAAAGAAGGCGCGGTGGCAGTGGTTTCTGCAAGTGCAGTAGCTTTGGTTTCTTCAGCACTCCATCCGCTAAGTGGCCAACAACAAAGAAAGGTCAGTAGCAGGGTAGCTAATAAATTCAGGCTATTCATACGAGTAAAGGCTAGCAGAGATTAGGTTCTGGCTCAATTTCATGCATAGGCTCAGCGCTGAAATTAATGCTAAAATGTTGCTCAAAAATCGATGCTCGACAGAGAGTAATTAACTGTAGATAGTAACAAACAGGCAGCAGATTAAATGCTGAAAAATCTTAGATAGCGTCTTGAAAAACCTCAATTTATTAAGTAACTAAGCTTGAATTTTTGGTGTCCATAAACAGGCTTGTTTTAATAACAGGTCTACCCAAATTCGGTAAGCTAACCTATTCGTGCCAACCAATTTGTAGCCTATTCATGTTGTTTGCTTAAAGGTGATTAATTACTAACTACTTTGCAAACTTTGGCAATTTTTCACAAAGGGCTGCTAAGCTTAGTATATTTACAGACAGTGCAGTTTGTTGTTTTAATGCTACAGTCATCTTAGCAATCATAAGATTTAAATAAAATTGATTATTTTAATATCAGGAGAATGAACAATGAAAAAAACACTATTAGCTTCAACGATAGGTCTGTTCTTGGGTGTAGGTGCTGCACAAGCTGAAGTTACTTTATATGATTACAAAGAAGGCACGAGTGCGTATGAGGACGCTTATGTGGCGGGTGCTTTAGATTTCCATAAAAATCGTGGCGATGACCAAAATGCTTACTCTTTGAATTTAGATGCTAATTATGACCGTACTATTAGTACACCTGATCGTGATGTGAGTTACGGCGGTAGTTTGTTAGGTACAGTCAGTCGTGGTGGTGCTAAAGGTGATAAGAGTGTTGACTCTTATGTCGTTGATGCTGGTATCACAGTGGATAATTATTTTGTACCCGGCAGCAATGGTGGCTTCTGGTATGGCTCTGCTTATGCACAAAAAATAGGCGCACCCGAAGATTTCTTTGAAGATGATACTTTTACTAAAGCAACCATCGGTGTTGGGTATGGACGTGTCACCAATGTGACGCCAATGGCTAAAGCCATTCGGGTGATGGATGAGCTGGTACGGCGCAATGTATTACGTGGTAAACCTTCTGTGGGCGTTTATCAAGATGTAGCACGTATCATTTCTAAAGAAGCCGAGTATCGTTCTAGGTATGGTGCTAAAGACTATGAAATCAAATGGATTTCTGATATCGAAGCGGTGATTAAGCAAAGTGGTTTAACGAATAGTTTTGGCGCAACCGGTACTTTAAAAGTACGCGATGTATTGATCGATGAAAATATCTCTACGCGTCGTATTGGTTGGAAAGTTCGTGCTGGTTTGAGCTATATCGGGACTAACTTTGACGGTTTAACTAATAAGCCGGGTTTAGAGTTAGGGGGCGAATATCATCTGCCATTAAGCAATCAAACGCAGTTCTCTAACGAAGCTGTATTCAATGCTATTCTGAACGATGGTGACAATGGTTATAATTTTAATAATAACTTGAGTCTAACGCATGAAATCGATGATCGCATCGATTGGGAAAATAACTGGAATCTGAACTATGCGAAAAACACCGATAATGGTGATAATGTTACTACTAATACCTTAAGTTCGACTTTTGCGTATGAAATCGCTAACTCTTTAGATTTTACTACAACAGCAAGCTTGAAGAATGTTAGCGGTAGCAGTTCTACAGATACTGCTAGTGGTGATGGTACTGACCGTGCTCTAACGATGGGTGTGCGTTATCGCTTACGTTAATCTCCAGTTTTGGGGATAAATATTGAGGAGAGTCACTGACTCTCCTTTTTTCTTTCTAAGTATGCTAAGTTGAAAGAACCCTAGGTTTGGGCTGCTAGGTACTTAATAGGATGACAATAACTTATCGATTTGCCTGCACCCATTGCGGGCAGATTAATATCTATCAAGCGCTTCAGAACGGTGAAGAAGCTTGCTGTGTACGTTGCTCGTCGGTGCTATATCGACAGCGCAACTATATGTTCGATGCCTCATTAGCCTTAATTTTTACTGGTTTAATCCTGTTTGTGATGACTAATGCTTTCCCCTTGATTGCTTTAAAAGCCCAAGGTGTCACTCAAGAACTAACCATTTGGAAAGCCACGGCGGCATTTTGGGAGCAAGACTATTACTGGCTCTCGGTCTTATTAGCCCTTAATTTAATCATTTTTCCTTTATTTGAGCTTTTAGGTTTATTGTGGGTGCTATTGACCATTCGGTTCGCTTGGCAACGGCAGCGGGCGATTCAAATTTTCCGCTGGCTAAGTGAAGTTAAGCCTTGGGGTATGCTGGAGGTATTCATGCTAGGCTTATTAGTTGCGGTAGTGAAATTAGGTGATATTGCAGTTTTAGTCGTTGGTTCTGCTTTCTGGGCGTTTATCTTTTTAGTACTGAGTATAGCGGCTTTAACCGCAAATTTGGATCGTTTTACCATCTGGCGAGCTTTAACAGCTTGTCCTAGCTCAGTTTGATGCTGGTATGCAGCCTTCAGCTCAACTGCTTTATTGTAAGATCTGCGGCTGTATCAGTGAGCGCCCAGCCATTTTGTATCAGCAGGACGTTTTATACTGTGCACATTGTGGGCATCATCTGCGTCTGGAGCATACCAACCTACAAACTATTTGGGCTTTACTATTAGCAGCAGCTATTTTATATATTCCTGCAAATTTAATGCCCGTGATGAGTGTCTATCTACTAGGTAAAGGTCAACCTGATACCATTGTCGGTGGGGTAATTCATCTGTATCAAGCGGGACAATGGCCTTTAGCGGTACTCATCTTTTTAGCCAGTCTTGTCATTCCGTTATTAAAATTAATGACGCTCTCTTATCTGCTGATCACGATTCAGCGTGGCGAAAAACGCCTTCAGCAAGAGCGGATGTGGTTATTTCGAGTGACGGAGTTTATTGGTCGCTGGTCGATGGTGGATGTGTTTGTAGTCGCAATCCTCTCTGGGCTGGTACAATTCGGGAATTTAGCGCATATTGAAGCCAATGCGGGGACATTTTGCTTTGCAGCGGTTGTAGTCTTAACCATGCTAGCCGCCGCACATTTGGATGAGCGTTTAATTTGGGCTTCGGTTGATAATAATAATTCGCCGTCAATAGAAAACGCGAAATAGGAAACGCGGTATTTTGAATTCAGGTACTGACAATCTCCCTGAGCAAGTAGCTATCCCTGTGGTGAAAGTGCGTCGCCAACGTTGGCCTTCGCCAGTATGGTTATTACCTATAGCGGCTGCTTTGATTGGTTTATGGCTCTTAGTGCAAAACTGGCTGCAGCAGGGCACTATTATTACCGTACATTTCCCTAGTGCTGAAGGGATTGACCCCGGTAATACGCAGGTACGCTATAAAGCAGTGAATGTGGGCAAGGTTAAAAGCGTCAAGTTTGATGCCAACATGGATCCTTTAGTTACCCTAGCGCTCAATCGTGATATCAGCGATGTCTTAGATTGTAGTGCGCAATTTTGGGTAGTACGACCTCGCATTCGTGGTGGAGAAATTTCAGGTATTACTACCCTGTTCTCGGGTACTTATATTGGTATGCTGCCGCAACGGGCTGAGGGTGAGCTTGAGGAAAATGAAACCTCCATTTGTTATCAGGCTTTAGAGGAACCACCTGCGACTAAGCCAAACCGACCTGGACGGGAGTTTAAGCTAGTCACTGATTCTATGGGTTCCCTCGATATAGGTACTCCAATTTTCTATAGACAGTTACAGGTGGGCGAGGTTATCAACTATCGTTTATCAGCGGACAGTGGCAAGGTTGAGCTAGATATTTTTGTTGATGAACCTTACTACCGCTTGGTGAATAAAAATACCCGCTTTTGGGATGTCAGTGGTATTGATGTACGCGTGGATTCGGTGGGCGCAGAAGTGCGCATGGAGTCCTTAACGTCCTTATTAATCGGTGGAATTGCTTTTGAAACACCGCCGGAAGAAAATAAAAATTTGCCAATGAGTGCAGCGAATACCGTTTTCAATCTCTATCCAGATTTACCCAGCAGTCGTGAAAAGCAATATCAAGATCGTTTATATTACACTTTGTATTTTAATGGTTCGTTGCGTGGTTTAGCAGAAAAAGCACCCGTAGAGTTTCAAGGCATTCGTGTTGGGCAAGTCGAAAAAATTAAACTGCATTTGGATCCCAGCTCTCTAGATGTACGTATTCCAGTGTTAATTTCGATTGAGCCACAACGTTTTTCTGAAGACTTAACCCTAGCAGAAGCACCGAAGTTTATGGCGGGTTTAGTTGAGCGGNGCATGCGTGCTAAATTAGAAAATGGCAATTTGTTCACAGGGCAGATGTTTGTAGGTTTGAGTCTAGATAAGAAAGCCAAACCCGATAGCATCACTAAAGCTCAGTTTTACGATGTTTTCCCTACTTCTGCGACTCCTGTTGAAGAACTCTCAAAAATGGCCTCTAGCATTGCTGAGGATTTGAAGTCTAGTTTGGAGGGAGTGCGTGGCTTTATTGAGAGCGGTCAATTAGATAAAACAGTGGATAATGCTAATAAGGTGTTAGTCGCCACGGAAGCTACGATGGCTGAAGCTAAAAAAGCTGTCATGGATGCCCGGGCGGTTTTAGAGCAAGTGAAAACTAAAACTTTACCCGGCGTCAGCACGAACCTAGACAAGGCTACTGCTAGTTTAACGGTGGCTTTAAATCAGGTCGGTGCGAATATCGATAAAGTCTCAAATACTTTGGATAGTTCCTTAAAAGCTGTCACCAGTGATTTAGATCAAGTATCCGGTACTTTGAATCAATCTCTCACCAGCATGACCGGAACAGCTAAGCAGGCAGGCACTGATTTTAAACGGAGTTCAGCCGAGTTCGATAAAACTTTACAACGCTTGCAGACATCTTTAACGCATCTAGACCGCTTATTAGCACAAAATTCACCAACTCAATATCAAGTGACTGAAATGTTGGATGAGGTTACAGCGATGTCACGTGCAGTACGGGCACTGACAGAAACTTTGCAACGTCAGCCAGAGGCATTAATTCGAGGAAAAAAAGATTGGGAAGAGCCTTAATTCTACTGAGCTGTTTAGTTTTAAGTGCCTGTAGTAGTGTCAAACCACAGTATTACACTTTAGGCACGCCCCGTTTAAGCTCCGTGGAAAACCAACATAAGCCCGTGAATAGTATTGGTGTTGCACGGATTCGCTTACCCAGCCTGTTAGATCGCCAAGGGATGGTGGTACGTAAAGATAATTTCAGGGTTGAAGTATCTGAGCAAGCCCAATGGGCCGGTGTCTTACGTGATGAGGTGAATGAAAGCTTGGTTTCGGGGCTGCAAGCTGCTTTGCCCAATACGCGGGTGCAAGTCGCCCCTTGGGAATTAGAGCAAACGCCGCAATATTATCTCACCGTCAGTATTTTGGAGTTTGATGGTGCACCGCAAGCGGAAGCTAAACTGCGCGGGAGTTGGCAACTACTACAAGGCTCCTCGAATCGGCTGCTCAAAGCAGGCAGCATGAGCTTTAAACGGTCTGTAGCTGGAAAGGAGTTGCAGGACGTAGTGCAGGTGCAGAATGAGTTAATCGGCGATTTAATTCGTCAAGTACTAGCTGTTTTACCCTAAAGCTTAGTGGTAGTTACCTAGTTCTTCCGGACTCATGCTTTCTAAGCGCTGCTTAGCGCGATCACGCGAAGCACGTACATGGTAACGCATCAGTAACTCTGCCATTTCTCCATCGCCCCGCTCTAAGGCTTGCACAATTAATTCATGCTCTTGCATAGCGGTGCTAGAAAAAGCTGGGCTTAAGCGCATCCGGTAAAAGCGGACTAAATCATATAAATCTTGACAAAGCATTGTCAGTAACCGCTGATTCTTACTGCCTTGGATGATACAAAAATGAAAGTCGAGATCAGCGTCTTGGCTATAGTCTGTTTTGGCTAGACGTTCAGTATGCGACATACTGTCTTTATGCCGTGCTACCAAGGATTTGAGGTGAGCTAATTCAGCTTCGGTCATATTCTTCGCTGCTAAGCGTGCCGCCATACCTTCCATTGCTTCACGAATTTGATAAATTTCCATTAATTGATCAGTCGAAAAACTGACAATACGTGCACCAATATTCGGGCGACGTGTCACAAGGTTACAGTTTTCGAGTTTACTGATGGCTTCGCGCAAGGAACCACGACTCACTCCATAAACACTGGCCAACTCGGGTTCGCTGATTTTTTTGCCTGCGGGCAATTCGCCTTCTAGAATGGCGCGCCGCAAGTCTAAGAATAGGCGATCAGCAATCGTCACAGGTTCATAGGAATGACAGGCAGGGTGAAATGGCATGCTAGTGGTCTCAGGTCGATTTACGTGTTCTGTGTTTTTATGTTGACGATCATAGTTCAAAGAGTCTGTTTTTTAAAGAATAGAGACGAGATTGTCGACAATTTTATTTCAGTCAAAATGAATTAATAACCACGATAGGATAGGGCGCAAATGTGAAGCTGGGTAGATCTAAGTATAGTAAGCGCTTTAGTTTGCCGATTAGTGCTAGAGATGAGTGAAATGGAGACTGTAATTGTTGTCAACCATCTACAAAAACAAGTGCTCACTGCTGCCGCGAATAATAATAAGGAAACTTTGAATATTCTTGCTGATATTAATCTAAGCATCGTGGCTGGGACTTCAGTGGCTATAACCGGTACATCCGGCTCGGGTAAAAGTACCTTACTAGGTTTATTGGCAGGTTTAGATGTACCGAGCGCAGGTAGGCTGGCTTTGTTTGGGCAAGATTTAACCAAGTTATCAGAAGATCAGCGTGCGGCCTTGCGTTTAGGCAAGGTTGGCTTTGTCTTCCAGTCTTTCCATTTATTAGAGCATTTAACGGCCTTAGAGAATGTTTTATTACCGCTTGAACTAGGCAAGCATAGCGGTGATTTGAAGCAAGCAGCTTTAGCGGCTTTAGAGCAAGTCGGTTTAGCTGCACGTGCTCAACAGTTAGTAACCAAACTATCTGGTGGTGAACAGCAACGGGTGGCCTTGGCCCGTGCTTTTGTCACCCAGCCGAAACTACTATTTGCGGATGAACCTACCGGTAATTTAGATCGGCATACGGGGCAGGAAGTCGCTGCTTTATTATTTCGCTTGCAACGCGATCATCAAACCACGTTAGTCTTAGTCACGCATGATGAAGCCTTGGCGGCTCAATGTGATGCTTGGTATCGCCTCATTGAAGGATGTTTGCAGCGTCAGGAGCAGGCAGCATGAGGGTATACTGGCGGCAATGGATAAGGCGTTGGCGTTTACCAGAAATGCGTCTGCTGTTCTTAGCCTTATGGATTTCAGCCTTAGCAGTGGCAGCAGTTGGATTTTTCACCGATCGTGTCGAATCTGCCATGGAGCGGCAAGCGAGCCAAGTGTTAGGTGGCGATTTAGTCGTGAGTTCTTCAAGACCTTTGCCAGATGACTATCGGCAACTCGCCACTAAGGTGGGGGCGAATATGGCTGAAGTCATTAGTTTCCGCAGTATGCTGTCGCTCGGTGAAGCAACTCAGTTGGTACAGGTGAAAGCTGTGTCGACTCATTATCCCTTGATAGGAGCGTTACAAGGATCTAAAGATTTAAATACTGTGGGTTTGTCTTTAAACGGACAGTTACCGGCGAGTGGTCAAATCTGGGCTGAGCCGCGTCTATTCCATGCGCTACCAGCATCGATGAATGCTACAGTAGTCTTAGGCAAAAGCCAGTTTGCATTAACGACAGTTGTGACTAAAGACCCTTCTCAAGGTATTAATTTTTTCCAGATTGCCCCACAAGTCATTATTCCCTTAGCCGATTTGCCCGCTACGGGGTTATTGTCTCCTGCGAGTCGGGCAGAATTTTCTTTATTATTCACGGGTTCAGACCGAGCCATTCGTGAGCTAAAAGCTAATCTAGAAGCCAAGTTAGCACCGACTGAGCGGATTCGGTCTTTGCAAGAGGGTGCGCAGAATGTGCAGCAAGCTTTGCAAAGAGCTGGACGGTTTTTAGGTTTAGCCGCTCTGCTCAGTGTAGTTTTGGCCGGTGCGGCGATTGTCTTGACGGCAGCAAGTTTAGTTCGGCATGAAACTCGTTCGGTCGCAGTCCTCAAAGCTTTTGGTTTAGCACGGCGACGGATTTTAGTTGATTATCTGGGTAATCTTTGGCTGCTGGCGTTAATCGCGGGCGTACTCGGTGCAATAGTGGGCTTTTGCTTACAAACTTTGCTTGTCTACTGGTTAGTACAAGTGGTCGCGATTGATTTACCGGCCGCGAGTTGGACCTCAGCTTGGGTCAGTATAGTGACCGCACTAGTGATGGTAACGGGCTTTGCTTTACCCGCTTTATTGCGCTTATTAAATACTTCGCCTATGCAGATTTTACAAGGCAGTTTGCCTAGACAGAAAATCTTAGCCAATTGGCTGATTTTAAGTATTTTGCCGGCTATTTTTGTTTTGCTATGGATTCAAGCGCGTGAGTTGCGTTTAGCGGTTTGGGTATTTTTCGGCTTAATTGCGGCAGTTTTATTGTTTTGGTGGATTAGCAAATTAGTCTTAAATGGTTTGGCGCGCTTAAGCACACGACCTGCTTGGCAATGGTTAGCACTGATGCGTCAGAGTCGCCGTTCTTTATTGTTAGTCGTCGTGTTTGCAATAGGCTTGTTTACCCTGTTATTACTCACTGCCTTGCGTACTGATTTGATTGATCGTTGGCAAGCCAGTGTGCCTGCGGATGCGCCTAATTATTTCTTGATCAATATTCAAGCCAATGAGCAAGCTAAGTTGGAACAGTTTTTTCAGCAAAACCAACTACAAACAACGCTCTATCCAATGATTCGTGGGCGCTTAGTGGAAATTAATCAACAGCCTGTTACCTCGGATGATTATCCTAAAGCTGAAGCTAAACGTATGTTGGAACGCGAGTTTAATCTGTCCTCTTTTGCGAGTTTCCCGGAAAGCAATACGCTGCTAGCAGGCAAGTGGTTTGATACGCAAACTCAGGGTTTCTCGATTGAAAAAGGCATTGGCGAAACTTTAGGATTTAACTTAGGTGACAGCTTAACTTTTGATATTGCCGGGCAACGCTTTACTGAAACGATTACCAGCGTGCGTGAAGTGCGCTGGGATAGTATGCAACCGAATTTCTTTGTAGTGGCCGCTCCAGGAAGCTTACTGGATAAACCTTATACTTTAATCACCAGTTTACACATACCGATTAGTAAGCCCGAACTGATTCCGCAAATGATTCGCCAATTTCCAAGTATTACCGCAATTGATACCAGCGCGATTTTAGGGCAAGTACGTTCGTTAGTTGAACAAGCTACTTTAGCCGTGCAAGGGGTATTTGCTTTTACATTGGTAACGGGCTTATTAGTGCTATGGTCAGCTTTGCAAGCGCAGAAACCTGAGCGTCAACGGGAATTAGCGGTGTTGAAATCACTAGGGGCAAGTTCACAACTGTTACGCCAACGCATTTGGTGGGAATTTTTGCTCTTGGGTGGTTTGGCTGGAGTGTTGGCAGGTAGCTTAACTATGTTGGCGGCGAATCTCTTAGGCTATTACCTATTTGATTTAGCGCTTAGCTTTAATCCGTGGTTAATCCTGCTTGGAGCTTTGGTCGGTGCTGTACTAGTAGCGAGTGTGGCTTGGTTAAATTTACGCAGTTTATTGCAGGTAGCACCGATGGCCTTGTTGAAAACTTAACAGTTTGTCGGTTGGCTCACCTTTCTCTGAAAAATATTAGCTACAATCAGGCTTAATTATAAAAATAAGCCACTGTATCTGAGTGAGGTAGTGATGGACACGACAGCAGAGCGTCAGGATATTTCGCGTTACACGATTCCTTTAAGCGAGTCGAAGGCGAAAGAGTGGATCGATTCTTTATCCATGACTGACTTTGGTGATACTACTAAGCGCGTTTATCATGGTTTAGCCGATTTGAATCGGCGTTCACTCTCACCGGTGGTACGAATTCGCATTGGGGAGCGCTTGCGCCCTATCTTTGATTTAATGTTGAAAAATCTTAACCGGCATTTGAGTTGTCGTGCTTTCCCTTTACCCGAGCGTGGTCAGCGCATTTTCGATTTAAACCAGTCCTTGTTGCTAGAGTTTTCAGGTCTCTATCAATTAGCTGCACTGGATATGATCACACGTGATGAGGTGAATAAACGTGCCTTACAGATTACGATTTATCGAGTGCTTGACTATTTAGGGCTATATTTGATGAGTACCTATTCGGTTTATGTGCGTACCCGTGAATCGATTTGGCATGATATTCATCACATGTATCTGCTCGCCAGTGAGCGGGGTTTAGATAAAGCACGTTTGAGTGAAGGCCGTGAGGGTGCTAGTAGTATTGAAGAACGCTATATCCAACTAAATGTCTTACCATTATTCAAGCCTTATAGTTTGCGCCAAGAAGAAATAGTACGCATTGCGCGTTATGTGGAGTCCATCACTCATTTAATAAAGGTTTCTAATGAACCTTTGCATTCAGACGCAAATCAAAATTTCGTACATGCAGCAATGCTGAATAATGATGAGCCAGCAGTTATTATGCCTTATCGAGATTTGCCACACTCGCCTACTGTCCGAGTATTTAATTTAGCACCCGTAATTTTAGATTTAGATCGACAAATTCAAGAAGTATCCCAAGAGCAAAGTTCTGGTTTGATTCTGAAAAACGGTTTAAGCCGTAATTTACTAAAGCGTATGGTTTTTCATCTAACGATCATTCGTAATCGCCAATTTAATCGTTTCCCTAAACAAGAAAAAATGGCCGTAGTTTTAGGGATGCAAAGCATATTAGAAGTATTGTACCAAGCTTATCATGGTAGTAGTTCTGATCAAAAGCGCGAGGAGGATATTTTATTCGACAATATGCTCTATGGCGAAGCTAGTTTGGTGACTGGCAGTAAGCGAAATGTGGATGAAACTACCAGTAATATGCAAATCTGGGATCTAATTAATAGCAGCGTTGGTGGCTATGGCTTGCGTTGGACGCATAAAGAAAGCTCTGCGATCCGGGTTGGTGAGCTAATTGGTTTGCGAGATATATCTCATGATGAGAATAATTGGGTGGTTGGAGTGGTTAAATGGATGGAATATATTAATAAACAAGGTTTATTCTGTGGTATAGAGTTATTATCTACTAAAGTACAAGCTTTACAAGCCACTGCGGTAGTGAATCGTGAAGTCACTAATAAATTCCCACAGCAGGGTTTAATGTTACCGAGTGTAGATGGTCTACGCGAAGATCCAGTATTAATTTTGCCTTCTTATATTTTTCAGTCAGGTGACAAATTAATCATTGACCTACAAGGGCGGGAAGAGCAAGTGGTCTTGTCCTCACTAGATGAGTGTTTAGGTGCTTTTGCCTACTTTCGTTACAAAATTCTCACTGAAGAAGACAAAAAGCCGCCTGAAGATGACTTTGGCAGTTTATGGTTAGATCTATAGATAAATTTGATGGGTTAATCAGCCTGTCAAGTCACTAGATACGGTAGTCGGGAAAACTGGCTTTCTGACTTTTGCCTAACCAATAACTTGGTATCTTCCACAGTATGAGCCAGCATACTGTATCTTGTGTCATTGTTCACCAGAACGTCGAATTAAGCCAAGTCTTGGAGGCTGCTCTACGCAAGACCAATTTTGAAATTCAATTAGAGCATGCCAAAAATTGGGTGGAGTTAGAAACAGTACTCGCAACTGCACCTGCTTTAGTGTTTTGCCCGAGCGATTTGATGCAGCAACGTGAAGAGCGCGTGCTAGATTTGCTCCAACAACGTTCACCTGACTCGATTTGTGTCAAAGTATCGCAACGCCATTGGGAGCCTTTAACCACACGTGTGTTGGCGGTTGAGTTATGTGCGATTTCTACAAGTGATGCAGATTTGCTGCAACAGCAAATCGATTATTTATTAAATTATAGCAGCTTAAAGTATCGCTTCCGCCAATCTAAGCATTTGCTCAGTATTGCTGAGTTGCGCTGCCAATGGTTAGTAGACTATGCACGTGAGCCAGTCGCCTTTGTAGCGCGTGGTCGCCATTTACATGCCAATGTAGCATACCTATCGTTATTTGGTTTTAGCTCAGAAGCTGAGGCTTTAGCTACGCCTTTATTGCGTTTAATTTCTATGCATGAACGTGAAGTATTTAGTTCTTTATGCGCGAATGCTGAACGTAGTGCTTGTCCTTCTAATAAGCTGCTTTTGACTATGAGGCGCTTTGATAAACAACCCTTCCGCGCTGAAATACGCTTAATTCCTTCAGTGTTTCGTGGACAGCGTTGTGTGCAATTACACGTACACGCGCTAGTAGAGGCTAGAGAACAAGTTTTACCTAATCCTTGGAGTCAACCAGTTGCAGCTCGTGCTAATAGTAATAAGGAGTCGAGTCAAAAGTTAAGAGCGGAATTTCAGGAAGCTTTAAATCTGCATGCTAATACGCAGCCCTCTTTGTTAACCGCTGAGCCGATTTTAGTGGCTGCTAATGGGACAATATTGAATTATGCAAATCTAGTTCGTGATGCAGAGCTTAAGGGACGTTTTCAATTAGATTGGTGGAATCTACGTAGTGCTCTATTACATCCTTTACTGCAACGTAAGCAAAACCATGATCATTTAATCTTGGTTAGCTTGGGCGATTGGGTATTTAAGCAAGCAACCCAAGTAAAAGCTCTAGTGAAATTGCTTCATGCTAATCAGCGTTTGGCTAGTCAATTAGTGTTAGCCATTCCAGTAGATGCTTTGCTTGCCCATTCAGTGTTGGCACGTCAAGTTTTACCTGCGCTAAGGCAGACTGGTGCACGTTTAGCCTTGGATCAAGTCAACTCAGTGAATGCTACCTTATTAGCTCAAGTTAAGCAGTTGGATATGCAATTAGTGCGCTTAGCGCCAGAGCTAGCACATTCAATGGTTGGACAGCAAGTTATTTCACAGCAGCTTTATAATTTGATTCAAACTTTTGCCCAAGCAGAATTAACTGTGATTGTCGATGGTATAAGTGATATTACCTCACTCAATTTAATGTGTTTAACTGCAGCAACTTATTTGCAGGGTGATATTTTGAACAAGTTTACGCGTTAAACCTATGACTAACTATCCACTCAAAATTGCTTTAGTCATCGAAGATCTTTACTTGCCTGCTTGGCAAGTAGCCATGATTAGACGCTTGATTAATCAAGATGGTCTAAAAATTGAACTGATCTTATTGGCAGACAAACATAAAGTTTGGCCATTAAATCCAGTGAAATTTAATTTCTTCAAAAAACTGCAACGTTTAGAGTCAAGGCTACTAGAGACTTCTTACTCTGCTAGTCAACTAGAAAATATTAGTGGCCTGTTTGATGGTGCTTTTGTTAAGCTGGCTGCTGATAGCGCTAAGCAGCAGTATTTTAAAAAATCTATTAATCTGGTTATTAATTTAAGCAGTCATTCTAAGTTACCAGAGTATTTAATTAAATATTCAAACTATGGAGTTTGGCACTATTTCTATAATAGTCATTTAGAGAGAGATGTCAACTGGGCAGGTTTACAAGAGTTTAATTTAAATCAAGATGGTATTTTTAGCGGTGTTATCGTTTATAGTGCTTATTTTGCCGAATTTCGTTATTTATGGGTTTCTTATACCAGTAAACAATGTTCATTGAGTAAAACTCGCGATAATTTGCTTTGGAAAATGCTCGAGTTTATGCCTGTACTCTGTCAACGGGCGGCGAGATTTAAGGGTGGTAAGAGTTTTATTCAAAGCCATCATCTTGATAATTTAATTACTAAAGTTACAGGGTTAGAAAGTGTTTGCTATTGTCCTTTATGGACGGAAAATTTACTTATCTTAGCAGTTGGCTTTCTTCATACTCATCTCAGACGTTTGGTTTATAAATTAACCCTCAATAAAACTTGGATTTTATTAAAGTCTGAGCAAGATCCAGTTCAAGATTTTCAACAAACTAATCAAGCTCAAGTTCTTTATATTCGCTCTAAGGGCTTTGTAGCGGATCCTTGCTTGATAGAGGAAAACGGCGAACATTATGTATTTTTTGAAGAATATCGGGAATCTACTCAACGTGGACGCTTAGTCTGTGCAAACCTACAAGACTTTGCTTCCAACAAAGCACCAAAGGTGGTTTTGGAAAAAGACTATCACTTGTCTTATCCTTTTGTTTTTAAAAGCGCAGGGATTTGGTATTTAGTTCCAGAGTCAGCAGAAAAACGTGCGATCGATTTATATCGTTGTGTACAGTTTCCTGATCAATGGGAGTTTGTGAAGACTTTGATGACAAATATCGACGCTTATGATGCTACCTTTTATTGGCATCTTGGGCGCTGGTGGATGTTTGTGAATTTACGTCCACATCCAAGTACTTCACCGAATGAACTGCTTTATTTGTTTTCTGCGGAGGATTTGCTCGCAGATCACTGGCAAGCTCACCCGGCTAATCCTATTATAAATCATGCAGACAAAGCTCGTTCAGCCGGGGCTTTATTTGAGCGCGATGGCGTCATCTACCGGCCATCTCAAAATTGCGCAGGCTCTTACGGACGTGGCTTGAATCTGAACGCCATTATCGAGTGGAATGAGCATACTTATAAAGAAAAAACAGTAGCTCAATGTATTCCTCAAGGCCAAGCATCTTTACATGGAATGCATTCCTTTTCTTGTCTAGGGAATACAGTCATTAGTGATGGTATTTATACGCATAAGCGTTGGCGGAAAGCATGATGTCTAATAAAAAAATTGCCTTCGTCATTCACTCTCTCGGACGGGGGGGGGCTGAGAAAGTTGTTTCTGAACTATCAATTTATTGGCAAAATAAAGGTTATACTGTTAGCGTGCTGATTTTTGAAAATCAGGTGGGTTACCCAATAGGTGGTGAATTTATTAATTTAAATTTACCTTCTGGTGAAGGTTTTTTTGAGCGGGTGTTTATTCTTTTAAAGCGTGCTTGGCGCTTGAAAGCGATTTATCAGAAGATTAAATTTGATTTAATCATAGCCATCATGGAAACAGCGAGTTTTCCTTCGATTTTGGTTAATCCAGATACTATTGCCTCGAATCATTGTAATCCAGATTTGTATTTTTCTAAGGCAGAGTGGAAGCTTTCTAAACTGCTATTTCCTAAAGCAAAAAAAATCGTTTGTGTTTCAAAAGTAGCTATGCAGGCTTTCAAGAGTAGACTACCGGCTAGTACTCCACTAACAACGATCTACAATCCTATTGATTTTCAACGTTTAGCTTGTTATGCCAAGCAACCACCAATCATTAAGCTGGAAGGAAAGTATATTATTGCAGTCGGGCGTTTAGAATTACAAAAGCGCATTGATCGACTTTTGAATGCTTATGCTGAAACTAAGTTAAGACATGAAGCCAAGCTATTGATCTTAGGTGAGGGTAGTTTGCGCCCACAATTAGAACAACAAATCAGAGCTTTAGATTTAGTTGATCAAGTGTTAATGCCGGGTAATATAGAAAATCCACACCCTAATATAGTAAAAGCTGAATTTTTGGTATTATCCAGTGATCATGAAGGTTTTCCTATGGTGCTAATAGAGGCTTTAGCGATTGGTAAGCCAATTGTATCTACAGATTGCGCAACGGGACCAAATGAAATTATTCAGCATGGTCAAAATGGTTTATTAGTTCCAATTGAAAATACCTTAGCTTTGCGTGATGCGCTAGATGAACTCTATTTTAATAAACCTCTTCATCAATACTTAAGTCATAACGCTGCAGCTTCGGTAAAGCATTTATCAATTGAGACAATTGCAGCTCAATGGGAGGAGCTAGCATGGAAAGCATAAGAAATTTAGCGCTGATTTGCTTACTACTGTTTATTTTTGCAGTACCAACGGATGGCTTATGGACTATTGCTGGTTTGTCATTGGTGAAAATAGCCGGCTTATTATTATTTGGTATGGTAAGTTTATTAGTAATTAGTGGCGATGGCATGCGTGGCGCACCTTGGTTTTTTATCACGGTGACTGTCTATATCTGTTGGATGCTTTTTAGTTTTCTCTGGACCTGGATGCCAGTTGATTATGAAACTAGTTTGGCGATTAATAGTCAGCAAGCGCTTAAAGAATATTTATATCTATTTATGATGATCTTGTTAGCTTTCCAAGTCGTGCGGACTGAACAAGATTTAAATTTAATATTTGCTGCCTATTTATTAGGTGCAATTGGTTTAGCTTATTTCCTTGTACGCGGCTATGATCCTACTGGTACAACAGTAAGACATGAGATTAGAGGGTTTGATGCCAATGAAACTTCTCTGCAGTTAGCTTTAGGCTTACCTATGGCTTTGTATTTACTATTGCTCGCTAAATCATGGTTATTACGAGGGCTAGGCTTAATTTACCTTCCGATTGCGTTATTCGGAATTTTTATTACAGGTTCTCGTACAGGTTTTATTACTGCTTTGCTAGGTTTTATTGGTTTAATTTCGTGGTTTTGGCACACTAGGTTTATTTGGAAGTTAGTAGCCTTAAGTTTCTTCGTAGTGATAGTTTTGGGTGTGACTAGTATAGTACCGCAAAAAACTTTAGATCGTTTATTTTCCTCAGGTACTGAACTAAGTCAAGGAACCTTAAGCTCACGTAGCATTACTTGGTCAAGAGCTTGGTTAGAAATTAATGAAGCTCCTTTTTTTGGTAATGGTCTCAGTTCTTTTCGGCGGGTAATTAATAAATATAATATTGATTACACTGCACATAACAGCTATATCGCTATTATGGTGGAGCAGGGTGTGCTTGGCTTGCTCAGCTATCTAGCAGTCATTATAACAGTACTTCTACAAGCTTTTAAAATACCTGCTGAACAGCGTTTATTAATGCTTTCTCTCTTGTTTATTGCTGTTGCGGGACAGTTTACTTTAACTTTGAATGGGCGCATGTTTATTTGGTTTGCTTATTTATTCATTGTGCTTAAAGCTAATCTTGAGCAAACGTCTCAACAACTAGCACAAAATTATCAATTGAGACTGGCATGAAAAAAATAGCAATTGTGATTGGTGATTTAGGTATGCCGGGGGGGGCTGAAAAGGTAGCTGCGGATCTAGCTACTGAATTTCACCAACGTGGGCATGATGTGACAGTGATTACTTTTGAGGAAAAGCAAAAGTCGGGTTATCTACAAACTCCAGCTAAGCACCTACACCTATCGATGCCTTCTCGCGAAGGTGCGCTATTTAGCCAGTTAAGGTTATTGGTAGAAAGGGTCTGGACTTTTCGTAAAGTGTTTAAACGTGAGCAATTCACGCATATATTTTCTTTTTTAGAGTCTGCTAATGTACCCTGCGCTTTAGCTAGTCCTTTAACACGTGTATCAGTGCACATCGATCCAGATGAATGGACTGAGCGCCAGCAAACAATCATCAAATTTGCCTTTAAACGTGCGCATACCGTCGTAGCACTGACTAATACCATGCAGGCTAAATTACAAACTCGCTTGCAGTTAGAAAATGTCGTGCGTATCTATAACCCTGTGATGACTGATGTAGTGCATCAACGGGCTAAAGAAAACATCGAAATTAATCAGCCTTTTATCTTAGCAGTAGGACGTTTAAATAATTTAAAGCGCTTTGATCGTCTTATTGCTGCTTATGCTCAAGCGAAGGTTTCCGCTAAATGCTTACTAATTATTTTAGGTGAAGGCGAGCTGCAGCAAAGTTTAGAACAGCAAATCCAAACTTTAGGCTTAAAAGAAAAGGTGTTGCTCCTAGGCTACGAGGCTAATCCTTATAAATATATGACACGGGCAGAGTATTTAGTGATGAGTAGCGATACAGAAGCTTATCCTGTTGTCTTGATTGAGGCTTTGAGCTTAGGTTGCCCGGTTTTAAGCACAGACTGTCCGAGTGGGCCACGTGAAATTATACACGATAGTGAAAACGGTTTGTTAGTAGCAGTCAATGAAGCAGCTCTAGCAGATGGTATGGAACGTTTGTGTAGCGATATGCAATTACGTGAACGCTTATCGCGCCAAGCGCCTAGTTCAGTGCAGGGTAATGACATTCGCCAAGTCGCGGATGCTTGGTTGGCGGTTTAAGATGCAATTGCGCCATAGCATTCTCTATCTACTTGCCCATGGCATTCCGGCGTTAGTCGCCTTTCTGACACTTGCAGTGTATACGCGTTGGATTAGCCCTGAGGCTTATGGTGTGTATAGTACCTTGGTCGTTGTGGCGAATAGTGCAAATATTATTCTATTTAACTGGCTCTATGTAGCCTTGCTACGTTATTGGCGTGATAGTGATTTTCAACAGAGCGAATTGATTAGCTTACTTTTAATTGCCCTAGGGATTGGTAGTGTGGTGATTTTACTAGGCGCAACTAGCTATTTTGCTTTTACAAAAGATGCTCTCATGGCTGTAGCCTTAGCAGGTTTAATGCTTAGCAATGCCCTTTATATGGCTTATCAGCGTATTAATTCTGCTAGCCTACAAGCTGAACGCTATTTGAAAATTGAACTCGCACGTGTAGTTGTTACAGCGCTATTAGCCATCTTCTTAGTTTGGTTAGGTTATTCATGGTATGGCATTTTATTAGCAACCACGCTTGGGTTTTTGGTGCCGCTAGCTTTTCGTCACTTCTGGCAGAGTTTTTGTCATTATCCTAGCCCATTAAATTCTGCTAAAGCTTTTAAGCTTTTGCATTATGGTTTACCTCTCAGTCTAAGCTTCATACTTTTAGAAGTCATTCATGCCACAGACCGGGTGTTATTAAGTTGGCTAGTCGGTTTCGAGGCTGCAGGTCAGTATGCAGTAGCCTTTAGTCTACCTTTTCAGTTATTGATTCTAGTTGGTAGCGCTATCAATGCAGCATTCTATCCGTTAATTTTACAAACCTTAGAAGAGCAAGGAGAGGTCGCAGTTAAAGCGAGCTTGGCTAGCTATTTATTGATTTTACTAGGTTTATTAGTACCGAGTTATTTTGGTTTTATTGCAGTCAGTTATGACTTTATGCCTTTACTAATTGGTGATGCTTACTTACTGGATTCTTTACGCTTATTACCTAGTATTGGCTTATTGTTAGTCCTGAATGCAGTTTACCTCTTTCATACCTCCCTAGCTTTTCAATTAGCTAAGCAAACCTACCAGCCCATTCTAGTTGTTGGTGTAGCAGCCATTTTGAATGTGGCATTAAATTTTATTTTAATTCCTATTTATCAAATTGAGGGGGCGGTCATAGCCTCATTAGCAGCCTATGTGGTTTGCATCATCTATGGAAATGTTCTAGGCGCTAAAGTTTTTAAGTTACCAATTTTATGGTTGGAAATTATTAAGATTATTTGTGCTGCTAGTTTAATGTTACTGGTTCTAAGTAATTTATCTATGGGTTATGGGTTTATAGAAGGTCTAATCCGCATTTTGGTCGGAGTATTAGTATATTCATCTGCTATTTGTTTATTAAATGTGGGAAATATCAGATATTATTTACTTATTTCTTTAAAAGTTTTGAACAAGCCTAATGAAAGTACTCACTATTCAGCGTAAAAAATATGGTGTTAATATTCAGGAAGTTTATTTCACAGTTGATTGCTTTGCAAAGATAAACTGTGACTTGAGTATTAATTTCTGTGTGGATAGTGAGGGTAAAAACACCACCACTGCTTTGACTTCTATCATTGATCTAACTCAAGACGCTCAGAAAATTCTTGCCAATTTTCGACTGACGCATCGTCGAGGTATTCAAGCTTGTTTAGAGTCGAGTGATTTGCACTATAAGTTCATTACTTATCCTAGCTCTAAAGATATTCAGCTTTTTTGTAAGGTTTATGATAGATTTGCTAAAGAAAAAAACTTAGCTCCTTGCAATGAAACTAAGCTAAGGTTTTTTGCTGGCCAAGAAGCCTTGATTTTAACTCAAGTCAATTGCATAAATACCGGTGAGTTATTGTGCATCCATGCTCTAATCTGTAATGGTGAACGGGCGCGCTTACTACATGCTGTATCCAATTTTCGTAGCTATGTCCATGACTCTACTAAACGAAATCATATGAGTAAAATTCATCGCGCACTTTATTGGTTTGAAATGAATCATTTTAAAAGGCTTGGTTATAAAATCTATGATTTGGGAGGCTTAGGTGACAGCAATAATCCGGATTTTGAAAAAATAAATTATTTTAAGCGTGGTTTTGGTGGGGAGGAGCGTAGAGAGTATATTAATTTTACACCTAGTACTTTAAGAGGTTGGATTGCAATGCGCTATATAATGAAAAAGCTATGATGCAAGAGCATAATTCTAAAACTAATTTTGAAAGTGTTGCTTATATTATAACCTCTTTAGCAATGGGTGGAGCACAAAAAGTTTTGCTAGGGTTATTAGATACCCAGCAACTCAAATCTAAACCACCTTTAGTGATCAGCTTGTTAAAAACAAAAGGATTACAAGAGGCTTTCGATAGTATAGGTGTGGAAATTTTTTACTTAGAATTAGAAAAACCACAGCTTATTTTTAAGAGAGCTTTCCAATTGCGCCAGTTAATCATTGAGCGACGGATTAAAGTTTTTTATAGTTTTTTGCATCATGCTAATTTATTCGCTCTATTAATGGCTAGGCTCAGTAGCAAACCTCATCCAATAGTGATTTGGGGATTGCATGATACACCTTTAAAAAACCTCTACACTCGCTGGCAACACCGCTTATTATTTTGGTTGACTGTACGCTTAGCACATATTCCGCGTAAGATTATTTTAGTCTCCGAACGTAGCCGCAAGCGTTATTTAGAAGTTGGTTATCCAGCTAATACGATGCAATTAATTCCTAACGGTGTACTCATTAAACCCTTGGATCTTGAGCAAATTGAAACTGATCGACAAGCTGTGCGTGCCGAACTAGGTTTGAGTGCTGATGCACTGCTAGTTGGTAGTTTGACACGTGCTGTACCTGAGAAAGACCTGCCGCTAATGTTAGAGGCATTTGCTCAATTAGTAGCTAATCAAGATGCTTATTTAGTCTTAGTAGGCGAAGGAGTGGATAAGCAGAATACTGATTTGCAGGTTAATCTTGCTTCACTAGGCTTACAAGATAGAGTCTATACCTTAGGTATTCGGCAGGATGCACAACGCTTAATCCGCTCTTTTGATCTTGCTACTTTATCTTCTCGTTCTGAGGCTTTACCCCTATTTTTAGTAGAGGCAATGGCTTTAGGTGTACCTTGTGTTGCGACCGATGTGGGCGATATTAGTTTAGTTTTGGGCGGACAGGGTGAATTAGTAGCTACGAGGGATAGTCATGCCTTAGCGATAGCTTGGCAAAAGGTTTTAAGTTATTCAGTAACAGAGAGGAAGAAGAAAACTCAGGCAGCTTGGCAACATATCCAAACTAATTTTAGTTTAGAGCGTATGCAGCAACAGCATTTAGCCGTGTTTGCTGAACTACTTTAGTCTTGTGAGCTTAACCAAGCTTGGAACATGAGAATGCACCATAAGCGTTGCTGATTAGCAGCTCCGTTTAAAAAATTTTGCCATTCATTTTGGACTAACTCAGGGTTTAAATAAGCTTGTTGTTGAATCAGGCGTTTATCCAATAAAGCTTCTGCCCAAGCGCGCAAATCGCCTCTTAACCAAGTGGCTAAAGGAACATTAAAACCCTGTTTAGGCCGATTAACAATCTCGGCAGGTACATATTTATATAATAATTGACGCACCAACCATTTGCCTTGCCCTTGGTGAATCTTAAACGCAAGCGGTATACGCCAAGCCAATTCAAAAACTCGATGATCTAAAAAAGGAACACGTGTCTCTAAGCTTGCAGCCATCGCGGCTCGATCTACTTTACACAGCATGTCATCCGGTAAAGTATTTAGGCTATCAAAGAGCATCATGGCTGCTTCTGCTTGCGCAAACTGTGGCGCAAGCTTAGTAATAGGCCAAGAGAGCTTACTCGTTTGAGCATTGAGTACTAGAGCTTCGGGGTGATGCCAATGTTGAGAAAGCTTTGGGAATAAAGTGTAAACAGAGTCGCTAGCTTGTAAAGCACCCGCTATTTTGTGGAGTTGTTTACCCAACTCTTGATTAGATTGCAGTAATAGTTTTTTTAAACTGCTAGTGGGCAGCTTCAGTAAAACTTGCAGGAGTTGTTTGCGCAGAGTCGCTGGCATCCAAGCGAGTTTAGACCAAATTTTCTGTGCAAATAAATAGCTACGATAACCCCCAAATAACTCATCCCCGGCATCGCCTGATAAAGCAACCGTTACTTGCTGACGAGCACAACGACTAATAATAAAGCTTGGAATCGCTGAGGTATCTGCAAATGGTTCGTCATAAATTTGGGGTAGTAAAGGGATGACGGCTAAAGCTTCTTGAGCGGTCACCTGAAATTCAGTGTGATCAGTACCTAAATGTTGAGCTACTGTATGGGCATGTTGTGCCTCATTAAAACCTGCTTGTTCAAATGCCACCGTGAAAGTACGAATAGCTTGACTGTGCTGTGCTTGCATTAAGCTCACTATCAAAGAGGAGTCAATGCCGCCAGAGAGAAAAGCACCTAAAGGCACATCTGCTTGGGTCTGTAAATTGACGGCAAGTTTTAATTGCTGCTCTAAACAATGCAGCGCTTCTGCTTGATCAGTGATCTGATGCTTTTGGCTGTTTAATGCAGTATCTAAACTAGACCACCAAACTTGCGATTTAACTTGTTGGTTGGCGAGTGCAGACAGTTTTAGTTCTAAAAAGCAGCCCGCTTCTAGCTTGTAGATATTTTTATAAATGCTAGTTGGACTAGAGATATAGGCGCATTGCATATAGCTAGCTAAGACATTGCGATCTAGTTCAGCATCGAAGCTAGGGAGTTGACGTAAAGCTTTGAGTTCAGAGGCAAAAGCAAATTGTTCCCCAATCCAACCGTAATATAGCGGCTTTTCGCCCATTCGATCACGCATTAGATATAAACTACGCTCTTGCTGATCCCAAAGTGCTATCACAAACATGCCTACAGTTTTTTGCAAACTACGTTCGACACCCCAGTGAGTAAAACAAGCCAATAAAGTTTCTGTATCAGAATGCCCGCGCCAATTAGGAGCTAATTGCTCTTGTTCTAATTCCAAGCGTAAAGCTTGATGATTATAGATTTCGCCATTAAAAACACAGATATAACGCCCACCGGCAGAACTCATCGGCTGTTGACCAGCAGCAGATAAGTCCACGATGGCTAAACGTCGATGGCCTAAAGCAATTTGCGCATCCACATCTAACCAAGCGCCTTGTGCATCAGGGCCACGGTGTGCAAGGCTAGCTGTCATTTGTGCTAAGGTGTTGGCAGGATTAGTTAAATGCTTAAAGCCAAAAAAACCTGCAATGCCACACATCTTGTCACCTATAGTTTTAGTTGTAGTACTGAGCTTGAAAGGATGTGAAGGGATAATCTTTGAGTAATTGATGCAATTTTTTGACCATCCCCGCACGCCCTGCAAATTGATGCACAGCCCAAGCAGACGAAATACCGGCAGGTTTGGCAACCTCTTGATATTCTCTGGTATCTATCTCATGAGGATGCATATAAAACACCCCTTCAGTTTTATTGAGTTTACGTGCGAGCCAACGTGTTAGCACATAAGGATAAATGCGGAAATAGCCACCACCCATTACAGGGACAGACTTACCTAATACCGTGCAGGTGGAAAGGGGATAAGTATCTAAGCCGCGTTCACGAATTTGTTGCAAGATAGCATCATCAGCAAATCCATACACTTTGCGTACTTGCGCGAGCATAATCGAGGATTCATAGCGTAACCCGAAGTTCTGTAAGATCTCGCAATACCAAGGCAGCATTTCTGTGCGTACCGAAAAGGTTGGGGCACGAAACCCTAGGACTTTTTGCCCACTGATATGCTCTAAGTGCGCCACTGAACGTTCGATTTCAGCTTTGAATTGAGCTGGAGTTAACGTATATAAAGGGCGGTGACTATAGCCATGACTAGCCAGCTCATGCCCTTGAGCCGCAATAGTAGTGATGAGCTGGGGATGGCGTTCGGCGACCATACCTTGTACAAAGAATGTACCTTGGACTTTATGCTCAGCCAAAATATCTAATAAGTGCATGGTGTTATTGAGTACCCGCTGTGAGATGGGGCGCTCAAAGTCAAATACTGACTGTTGCCAGTCTTCAATGTCTGCACTAAAGATCATGGTAAGGTATTCCAACTGGTTTCCAGCTTTGCTAAGCGGCGACGATGCTCATAGCAGGCTAGATAGATACTACTTAGCCGTTCAAGTACTTGTTGCGCTGAGAAATGCTCAACTACATGCGCCCGTCCAGCTAAGCCCATGCGCTGCCGTTCAAGTGGATGCTCCATGAGCCATTGCATCTTGGTTGCTAAAGCTTGAGGATCATTAACGGGAACGAGAAAACCGGTTGTTAGGTCTTGAATAGCTTCACGGCTGCCTTTGACATCCGTACCAATCACGGGTTTAGCACAAGCCATTGGCTCTAACAGGGCGCGTGGTAAGCCCTCACCGAAAGAGGTCAGCAGACCCACATCAATTTCGCGATAAAACTCGACCATATCCATGCTATAAGCGCGAACTTCAATCCACTCCTCGAGTCGATGAGCGGCAATTTTGGCAGTAATCTCAGTTTTAAGCTCACCTTGACCAATCAAGAGCACTTTAAAGTTGGGATTGACTAAACGCAGATGTTTGACAGCATTTAAGAGTAGATCATGATTTTTGATGGCTTCGAAGCGTGCCACCATGCCAAAAATAGTTTTATCATTGGGTAGCTGATTTAGGTTAGGGCAGAAATAATCGGTATCAATACCATTGCCTAGATATTCGATTTGTGGTTCGTCTAAGAGTTTGTAGCGGCGAGCGATTTCAATATCTTCATGTGACTGAAAAAGAGCAAGGTGTACCGGCCATTTTAATAATCGTTCGACAGCTAAATAAGTAAGCTTACCTAAGTCGCTCGTGTTATGCGATAGACTATAGCCATGGCTTTGGTAAATCCAAAGTGGTTTACGCATCACAAACGCAAGGCAACGCCCCACTAGGCTAGGTACGCCAAAATGTAAGTGCACTACATCGTAATTGCCCTGACGCAGTACACTCTGCAAGTTAAAGAAAGATTGTAATAAGCACCAAGGATTTAGACTACGATGCAGATCTGCAAGAATGACCCGCATACCTTGCTGGCGCATTAGCTCGACTTCTTTGCCATCACTACATAGAATTTCGATTTTGAGTTGTTGTGGATAACGCGCATTCAAAGCTTGTGCACGGTTAAATACTAAGGCATAAGCTGGACTGCTAGTGGTACAGACTTCAAGTATTTTTAGCATATTAGTAGAACTTATGGATAAAATGACGGGAAAGCGTATTCATAACAAATGGAGGACTGTTACGAATCAACCAAGAAGCGCTGCTATAGATTGATGAGCGTGAGGTCTTAGCTTGAGGGATAAGCAGTTGATAATAGTGAATAGGATGAATCTGATCAGCAAAGCGCCGTTTGAATTCATAAGCCTTACTACCCACTGAAGAGCGACCTAGGTTGTAGGTTTGTTTGCCAGTTTGCTCACAATATTCGGTGATTGACCATAGCATAGTCAGCAATAAATTATGCTTCTTATAAGCAGGATCGAGTCCAAGCCAAGCCCCATACAGCTCAGTACCGTTAATAAAGGCAAATGAGGCAACCACTGGAGTATCACCCATATAACCTACAAATAAGGAGACAGCTCTTTGACAAGTTCGATGAATGTCCACGAAAAATGTCCAGCTTTGTGGAAGACTGCCAATTTCATGCATATGCTTTAAATACAGTGCATAAAAATCTTGTAGCAGAGTGAGGTTATTGCCAATTTTGAAATGAAAGCCTTGTTTAAAGGCTTGGCGGATGTTGCGACGAGTGGACTGTGAAAATTCTTTTAAGCGCTGCTCACAGGTTTTGCTAAGATCAACAATTAATTCAACCTTGTCAGAATGATCAATTGTGCAAGACAAGTAGCGCGTAGTACGTAGTTCTAAATACTTGGTTTTTAAGTTTAACTCGGGTAGCGCTTTTAATAGTTGATTAATTAAATCACTATAAAAATCATCAGCGATATTGAGTTCCCCTGTTTTGTCAAAACCTACCCCAAGAATTAGTGTGTTTCTACCTAAGCCGAAGTTACTACTCTTCAAGAAAGCAGGAATAATTAAGCGCTGATCCTGAAAATCAAGTTCTATATCCAGTGCTTTGAGCTGGTATTCTGTTGCTAAAGCTAATCTAAAGGCTGGGCTAGTAAATACCTTTTCGTTTAAACCTAAGCTTGGCTGATTCTCTGTTAGCTTATTTAATTCTTTAATGCGTATAGCCATCGGCGGGGCACTCGATTTGCTAATTAATTGTCTAGATTATTAACGGATAAAAAGGTTTGTGCCTGTACTGACTGGATAAGAGGGCAAAGTTTCTAGGTAAAAGGAATAAGCGCGACTTGACTCTCGACTAGCCGCTTATCTAAAAAAATGCTGCGGTATGCAGTTGGCCTTTTGCATATAGAAAAATATTATAAGAGGATAGCCTCAGATATTTTACTCCAATGGCTGATAACCTTATGTTAACCGTATCTGAGCAAGTTCCAGTTGTGGCGAGTCCTACTATCCCTGTGATCATACCTGCGCCAGAGCTAATGTCTGCAGTGGGAGCTAAGAATTCTAATGCCTCTAGTCTGTTGACTTTGACACAAGTCTGGCAACGCTTGTGGCGGCAGAAATGGTTATTTTTAACGACTTTATTCCTAGTCTTATTAGTCACTGCACTAATTACTTTGATGAAAAAACCAGAGTATCGCGCTATTTCGACCATTCAAATTGAGAAGCAAGGTGCTCAAGTGGTGGACTTTGGGAGTGTGCGGCAAGTAGCACCCGATATGGGCGAAAATGATATGTTTTTTCGCACTCAATATGAGCAACTTAAAGGCCGACAATTAGCTGAGCAAGTGATCAGTGAATTAGATTTAGATAGGCGCTTATTTGAAATTAAAGAAAAGCCAACTCCTGTTGGACAAGTTTGGCAAGACGCACAGAAGAGTCTAGGCGATATCAAAGAGCAGATTACTGATCTATTGCCTGAAAGCATGTCTAGTGAAAAAAAAGTCATATCTACTGTTAAGAGTGATAATATTGATCTATTCTTAAAAAATCTCTATGTTGAACCTATAGAAAAAGCTCATTTAGTTAAAGTCTATTATGAAAGTACCGATCCAGTTATTTCTGCAGAGGTTATTAATAAACTCATTGAGTTATATATTAAGAATTCTATCAGTAATAGCAGTCAAACCGATATTTATGCGCAAGCTTTTTTAGATCGGGAGTTGGAAAAGGCACGAGAACGTTTAACTAATAGTGAAAATGAAATGGTGAGCTATGCACGAGATAATCAGATTCTCGAAGTCAATAATAGCCAAGCCACCCAAGAACAAAAATTGAATGAATTGAATACAGCATTGGCTACGGCTGAACGGCGGCGGATTGAAGCAGAAAGCCAGTTAGGTCAAGCACGCAAGCATGGTAATGTTGTGGGGGTTTTGACTAATCCTGTGGTGGAATCCTTAAAGCGTCAATTGGTGGATTTGGAAGGTCAGTATCAGAATCAGTCTAAGGTCTTTAAACCCGCCTATCCAGAGATGCAGCAATTAGCCGAACAAATTCAGACAGTTAAAAGTAAGTTGGCGACGGAAATTGCTAATTTAAAACAATCCTTAGAAGCAGAGTTTACCGCCTCTAAGCGCTTAGAAGGGCAAATTCGTGGTGAGCTTTCTAGTTATAAAGGGGAGCTAGTGAACTTGCGGGATCGCAGTGTCGAATACAATGCGCTCAAACGTGAAGTAGAAACTAGTCGTAAGTTATATGATGATTTATTAAAGCGGGTGAATGAGGTCAATGTAGCTTCAGGTGCCAATAAGGTCACTAATATTCGAATTGTTGATGCGGCTAAACCTCCTGCAGAGCCATTCCGCCCAAATAAAGCGATTAATCTGTTAGTAGGTTTAATTACAGGTTTAATTTTGGCATCAGCTTTAGCTTTATTGCGCGAAACTTTACGCCGGTCTTTGACTTCAGGTGATGAACTACAATCAGTCAGTGGACTACCGGTGTTAGGTACAATTCCTCATGTACGCCGCATGAATGAACAAGATCTAGCGATGGTGACCCTGCGTGATCCCAACTCACCGGTAGCAGAGGCCTATCGAATTGCTGCTACCAATATTCGTTTTGCTTTACAAGCTGGAAAATCGAGTGTGATTCTGCTGACTAGTGTTAATCCATCAGAGGGTAAATCGACATCCTCAGTAAATCTAGCCTTAAGTCATGCGCAAATGGGGGCGAAAGTCTTATTAATTGATGCAGATTTGCGTCGCCCTACGCTGCACACCAAAATGGGTGTGAGTAATGCGCGTGGTTTGAGTGATTATGTGGACGGTCGTGCTGAATTAGCTCAAGTTACTCAACAAGTACCACAGATGAAAAATGCCTATGTCATTACCTCGGGGCCTTTTTGGGTTGATCCAAGTAGTATTTTGGCGAGCGCTAAAATGCATCAGTTGTTAGAAATGGCAAGGAGGCATTTTGATGTGACCATTATTGATGCACCTCCCGTGATGGGATTTGCGGATGCGTTGATGTTAGCTGCGCAAGCGGATAATACTTTACTGGTGACTGATGAGAAGAATATGGATCGCAAGCTAGTGCTCAATGCTATCCAACAATTGCAACGAGTTAAACCTGCGATTGGTGGTTTCTTAGTGGTGAATGCTAAGCATGGGATTACCGATAAACGCTATTATGACCGCTATAATCGTGGATTAACCAGAAAAGCCAGTAATTATGAGAACCCAGAAACCAGTGGTTTGAATTTAGCTCGGGAGAAGGCTGCCTAAAACTTTGGAAGTAACACCCCTAACCTAGAATTAGGGGTGTAAGTAAAAATAAAACTAAGGTAGGGTTGTTTCACCCATTAAGAAACGATCACATTCCCGAGCAGCTTGACGACCTTCATTGATTGCCCAAACCACCAAACTTTGTCCACGACGCATATCACCTGCAGCAAAAATACCGGGAAGAGTAGTCGCATACTTACCGTATTCAGCTTTCACATTACCGCGTGGATCGGTTTCTACTTGGCTGCTGTTAATCAAGGCTTTTTCGGGGCCAGTGAAGCCCATAGCTAACAGGATTAAATCAGCCGGCAGTACACGTTCAGTACCGGCAATTTCGACCAAATTCATCCGACCATCAGCCGTTTTTTCCCATTGCACACCAATGGTGTGAATTTCCTGAACCTTGCCTTCAGCATTGCCTACAAATTTTTTAGTCGATACTAAATATTGACGGGGATCAGCACCAAATACCGCTGCTGCTTCCTCTTGGCCGTAGTCAATTCTGAAAATCAAAGGCCATTCTGGCCAAGGATTAGTCGGAGCGCGTTGATCAGGCGCACGCGGCATAATTTCTAATTGAGTGACCGATTTGCAGCCGTGACGCAGCGAAGTACCCACACAGTCAGTGCCGGTATCACCGCCACCAATCACAATAACATGCTTATCTTTGGCCGAGATGTAGTTACCATCTGCATGTTTGGAATCTAACAAGCTTTTAGTATTCGCTGTTAAAAACTCCATTGCATAATGTACACCTGCTAGCTCGCGACCAGGCACTGGTAAATCCCGTGCTTGAGTCGCTCCAGCACATAAAACCACCGCATCGAAGTCTTTGCGTAGCTCGGTTACCGAAATATCCTTGCCAACATGCACACCGGTGACAAATTGAATACCTTCAGCCGCCATTAAATCAACACGACGCTGCACAACTTCTGTTTTATCCAGCTTCATATTGGGGATACCGTACATGAGCAAGCCACCAATACGGTCAGCACGCTCATAAACAGTCACCTCATGACCCACTTTATTCAGTTGATCGGCACAAGCTAAACCGGCAGGGCCTGAACCAATCACCGCTACTTTTTTTCCAGTACGAACCTCTGGTGGTTCAGCTTGAACCCAGCCTTCAGCAAAGGCTTTGTCGATAATACTGACTTCATTCAGTTTAATGGTGACTGGGTCTTCATTTAAACCTAAAGTACAAGCACCTTCACAGGGAGCAGGGCAGACACGACCAGTAAATTCAGGGAAATTATTGGTCATGCGCAGCCGCTCATAAGCTTCGCGCCACAGACCCCGATAAATCATGTCATTCCATTCTGGGATGAGATTATTGACCGGGCAGCCACTCGCACCACCCGGTAAAACCTTGCCAGTTTGGCAGAAGGGAATACCGCACTCCATGCAGCGTGCTCCCTGACGTTGACTTTCTGCCTCGCTATGGAAGTGGAGATGAAACTCACCCCAGTCCTTGATGCGCTCTAAGGGCGAACGATCGGCTGGCAGTTCGCGCTCATATTCGATAAATCCAGTTGGTTTACCCATTCTTTTTGCAATCTCCCTGCTTAGTTGCCGCTGGCACGAGTAACATCTTCATTGTTCGCTTTAAAGGCCGCCATCAAAGCTTCCTCGCCAGTCATACCTTGCGCTTCAAATTTCTTCACAGTTTCTAAAACACGCTTATAGTCATGTGGCATCACGCGAATAAAGTGCTGAACGCTTTGCTCCCAATTTGACAGTAGTGTCTTAGCCCGTGGGCTATCGGTATGCAGAATGTGCTTTTCAATCATGCCTTTGACATGGGCAAGATCTTCAGCTTCAGTTAAAGGCTCGTAGTTGACCATTTCACGATTACCGCTAATGGCTAAGATACCTTTTGGATCATAAACATAAGCGACTCCGCCCGACATGCCTGCAGCGAAGTTGCGGCCAACATCACCCAGCACAATCACTCGACCACCCGTCATGTATTCGCAACCATGATCGCCCGTGCCTTCAACAATGACATTTACCCCTGAGTTACGCACACAGAAACGCTCACCAGCAATCCCACGGATATAAGCTTCACCGCTAGTGGCACCAAAAAAGGCAACGTTACCGATCAGGATATTTTCTTCGGCTACATAGCGGGCTTGCTTAGGTGGGTAAACAATAATTTTCCCGCCGGATAAGCCTTTGCCGATATAGTCGTTCGAATCACCTTCAAGTTCTAAAGTCATCCCACGTGGCATGAAAGCACCAAAGCTTTGACCCGCTGAACCATAGAATTTCAATTGAATGGTGTCATCAGGTAAGCCTGCAGCACCATAGTGTTTGGTGATTTCATTCCCAGTAATCGTACCCACCACACGGTCGATATTTTTCACTTGAAACTCGGCTTTAACCGGTGTGCCATGCTCGATGGCAGGTCGGCAAGTCTCAAGAAGGGTGCGTATATCCATTGATTGTGCGATGCCATGATCTTGTGCACGATTACACCGCACACCATCACATTCTTCTAGCTCAGGTTGATAGAGCAGGGCCGCTAAATCCACTTTACCCGCTTTCCAATGATCGATTTGCTTAGCGTACAAGCGATCAACGCGCCCGATCATTTCATCAATGGTACGGAAGCCTAATTTAGCCATATATTCGCGCATATCTTCCGCAATGAAATGCAGTAGATTGATCACATATTGTGGATCACCGCTGTATTTTTTGCGCAATTCTGGATTTTGGGTCGCAATGCCGACGGGGCAAGTGTCTAAATGGCAGACGCGCATCATCACACAGCCTAAAGCGACTAAAGGTAGGGTAGCAAAACCGTATTCTTCAGCACCCAATAAAGCAGCGACGACTACATCACGCCCTGTCATGAGCTTACCGTCAGTTTCAACCCGTACTCGGCTACGTAAATTATTCAGCAGCAGCGTTTGATGTGTTTCGGCTAAGCCCAATTCCCACGGTAAACCCGCATGCTGCAAACTAGTCTTGGGCGAAGCTCCCGTGCCACCGTCATAACCGGAGACTAAAACAACATCCGCCTTACCTTTGACCACACCCGCAGCAATCGTACCCACACCTGAGCCAGACACTAGTTTGACATTGATGCGTGCAGCACGGTTCGCATTTTTCAGATCGTGAATGAGCTGTGCTAAGTCTTCAATCGAATAAATGTCATGATGCGGTGGAGGTGAAATCAAGCCAACACCCGGAGTTGTACCACGGTTTTTCGCGATATAAGGATAAACTTTTTTGCCGGGTAATTGCCCGCCTTCACCGGGTTTAGCACCTTGTGCCAATTTGATTTGTAGCTCTTGCGCATTGGTCAAATAATGGCTATTGACCCCAAAGCGCCCTGAAGCGGCTTGTTTAATCGCACTGCAACGTGAGTCACCATTCGGTTCTGGAATATAGCGCGCTGGGTCTTCACCACCTTCGCCGGAGTTCGATTTACCGCCAATCCGATTCATCGCAATCGCTAAAGCTTCATGGGCTTCGGGGCTAATCGAGCCTAAAGACATGGCGCCGGTTTTAAAACGCTTAACAATCTCAGAAGCCGGTTCAACTTCAGTCAAAGGAATCGCTTGATCCGCATAATGGAAGTCCAACAAATTACGCAGGTTAAAGCGCACTTCGGGATCATTATTGAGTAATTCGGTGTATTGTTTAAACAGTTGATAGTCATTGGTACGTACCGCTTTTTGTGCCATGTAAATGGTTTCCGGATTGTACTGATGCTCATCTTCGCCACTACGCCATTGGAACACGCCACCTGAGTTTAGAGTACGCAGGCCGCTATCATGCTGTCCATAAGCATGCTTGTGACGCATTAAGGTTTCTTTAGCGATTGTGTCGAGGTCAATCCCACCGATACGGGAAGCAGTCGCCGTGAAGTAGCGATCTATAACGCTTTTATGAATCCCTAAAGCCTCGAAGATCTGTGCACCACGATAAGACTGTACAGTCGAAATACCAATTTTTGACATGACTTTAATCACGCCCTTGGTCGCTGCTTTAATATATTTTGCGATGGCTTTATCGTGCGTGGTACCTTTCATGATACCTTCACGTAGCAGGTCATCAATGGACTCAAAGGCTGTGTAAGGGTTAATCGCTTGTGCGCCATACCCTAATAAGGCGGCAAAATGATGGACTTCGCGTGGCTCACCGGATTCGAGAATCAAACTGACACGAGTGCGTTTACCATCACGAATCAAATGATGATGCAGACCAGCAACCGCTAATAAGGATGGAATCGGTGCAAAGTCTTTATCCACGCCACGGTCTGATAGGATCAATAAATTAGCACCGTTATCGACGGCATTATCCGCAGCAGCAAATAATTCGTCTAAGGCTCTTTCTAAAGTACCGGGTGTGTTGTCTGCTTTAAACAGAATTGGCAAAGTCACTGACTTAAAGCCAGCTTTTTGCACATATTTAAGCTTAGCTAATTCATCATTATGCAATACGGGTGATTGCAATAGAATATGATGGCAACTTTCTTCAGTAGGATTAGTAATATCGCCTTCTGAACCTAAAGTGGTCAAAGCTGAAGTTACGATTTCTTCACGAATCGCATCCAAAGGTGGGTTGGTGACTTGCGCAAATAACTGTTTGAAATAGTTAAACAGCGGCTGAGGTTTATCTGATAAGACAGCCAAAGGCGAGTCACAGCCCATTGCACCTAAAGGATCAATACCTTCAACGGCCATCGGTACGATGACTTTACGCACGTCTTCATAGGTGTAGCCGAAAGCTTTTTGACGCTGAATCAAAGTATCATGATCCGGCAGGGGGGCTTCAGGAGCCGCTGGCAGATCTTCTAGTTTAGTCAGATGCTTATCGAGCCAAGCTTGGTAGGGCTTAGCGGCAGCCATTTCGGCTTTGATTTCTTCATCAGCAACAATCCGCCCAGCAGCCGTATCGACTAAAAGCATCCGTCCGGGTTGTAGACGTTGCTTAGAGATGACTTTCTCAATCGGTAGATCGTCTAATACACCGACTTCTGAGGCGAGAATGATCAAATCATCATCGGTCAGATAATAACGAGAAGGACGCAGGCCATTACGGTCTAGGGTCGCACCCACTAAAGTACCATCCGTGAAGCCGAGAGCAGCAGGACCATCCCAAGGCTCCATCAGGCAACTATGGTATTCATAGAACGCACGCTTTTCAGGACTCATGCTTTCATGATTCGCCCAAGGCTCA